>ERZ780139.526-NODE-526-length-39718-cov-103.957038_pt1 | contig 39718 bp, 42 predicted proteins | sample MGYA00511476_ERZ780139 | MGnify/ENA primary metagenome ERZ780139 (study PRJEB29588, sample SAMEA2158190) | human gut metagenome | biome: human gut; feature: human-associated habitat; material: faeces | place: Denmark | collected 2008/2010 ... | reverse complement strand
CCAAGAGCCGACGGCCACCTCCTTTGTCATATTCAACCATCTGGCAGTCGCGCTTTGGCTGTTCCAATATCCAGTTCTTGTAATCTTACTGATTGCTCGTAATATACTGATAATCAATACTAATTGGAATGATAAAATGACGAAAGAAACAAATTAGGAACAACAAAATCAAGAAACCCCAAAATGAAAGCATGAGAAAACATAAATTAACACTGAAAACAATGATAAATTTCCGATTTTGACATTTTAAGAACATGGCAAATAGAACAAATATTTATGAACGCATATATGTATCTTGCCATGTTGGGAAACCAATTGGTTAGTCTCATTTTTGCAGATTATATTTCTATTTTGTCTAAATTACGATAGAATATCGTAGATATTCAAGGGATTAGGATGGATTATCACGATAAAATATTATTTTTGTAGCGTAAAAACGATAAAAACATGAAGTTAAATCGCATAAGAGCAGTCTTAGAGGACAAAGGGATAAGCCAAACATGACTTGCAAAGAAGTTGGGAAGAAGTTTCAGTACGGTCAATGCTTACGTATGCAACCGTTCTCAACCCAACCTTACAACGCTTCTTGAAATTGCACAGTTCTTGTCTGTGGATATGAAAGAACTTATCACGGACAAAAAGGAACGCAATGATTGAAGAGATTATGAGAGACAAAATAATATCATAGCATCATTTTGTGGATAAACTAAAATATAGTATTTGCAAAATAAATTGAACTTTTCTCATAAGAAAAGAAATATACTATAAGAGTTCATATCTCTCTACATGTTAAATTATTAATTGCTGATAACTATGAGACTGAAGCCAAAACTCCTCAATGCAATAATATTAGGATTGACAATGTTCCTTTCAATGCAAACCACTTGTGCTGCTTGCAACCCATCAATGGCCATTCAGCAAAAGAAAGTGGCAACTGTTGGCAAAAAGAGGGTTGCCATTAGCAAAAAGAGAGTTGTCAAGAGCAAGAAGAGAACCTATCGCAAGGCTTCGGCGCGTAAATATTCGCATAGGGAACTGAACGCCATTATGCGGATACTTGAGCGGAAGTTCCTGTCGGAAGACAAGACCCCGGCCTTGCGAAATGTTGTTGGATTTGGAATGGGATCCAACTCCATTGATGTTGCGCTCCGTTGGAACACGAAGGAGAAGCAGCTGGAGTTTCGTAGGCAGATTTACAACTCGCCCGCCATCAGGTTTGAGGGCAAGTTGGACCCTATCATCGACAACAGGGAAGGCGTGAGCACCTACCAAGGCATCTCCCTCAAGGCGGAGAAGCCTTCCTATCCATTGGGCACCACGGAAATCAGATTCACGATTACCAACCATAGTGGCGAGGAATTTGTGTATGGCGATGCCTATAGCATCACAGCCCAAGGAGCGGATGGCAATTGGTTTGTTGTGCCCACCGATTGCTCGTTCACGGCCATCGGTCATGTTTTAAACGATGGTCAAAGCGGCACCATTACAGCCCATCTTTTTCCCGATATTCTGCCAAACAATCCTGGCGTCTATCGCTTCTTCTACGAAGAAAACATAGATGGCAATAAGGTGTTGCTTATGGCAACCTTTGAGTTGAAGTAAATAAAAAGAATTGTTGCTTATGAAAATACTCTTCAGTTTATTGGCATTTTGTTTATTTGCCTCATGCGTCCATTCCCAAGAGGCGGTGGACACGGTAAGTGTGCGTGTACAATACAAAGTAAAATATAATGAACGTAATATGAAACTAAGAGATAAAGATACAAAGAAATATTTGCTCACAGTATTTGTGGCTACATTTGTTGCCTATATTATTCCTGCAGTGGTCTTGTACTTGGGACATTTTATGGGCATTATGCTTACGATTTGTATTTCCTTGTTTAACTTGAGTATGGCTTTGCTTGCTTGGCTTTGGGCAAAATCTGTTAGAAAGGAATTTTTGCTGAAAAGACAAATAATATTGAATAGTCTTGCGACGTTACTTTTTATAGGCATTATTTCCTTAGTTGTAACCAATGGTGCTGCCTTATCTTTGAGTCTTATGGTGTTTGTATGGTTGGGGATATTCAATCTCTTGCCCATTTGTATCCACTATGCCATTTATTCTTTTATTTCAAAAAGAACTAATTCTAAGAAAGAGAGGCCCTTATGAAGTATTTAGAATTATTTTGGAACAGGCTATATTATTGCATTTTTAAATGCGATAAGAAGACGCAAACTCTTTTAAACAGATTTTTTGAATGTTTGTTTTACTATTTGAAGTTTTACAGAAATCGTAAAGGGAACAACACAAGAATACCGTATAACGAAACTGTAGGAATATGTGTATCGGATTATATCATGATTGGATTTACTTGTCTGTTGATATGGACTTTATTCAATCTCGTATCCATATTATTTTCATGTGTTTCTTTACTGCCTTTAGGCAAGACTGCGTTTATCCTTGTCTCAGTAGTACCTTGCCTCTTTATAAATTACTTTTTCTTATGGAGAAAGGATAAATATCTTAGGTACTGGGAGGTGTTTGCTAAAGATACGCCAGGAATCAGACGAGTATGGTATTGCATAACTTGCGTATGTTTGCTCCTCGTCTGGCCTATATTTATATTTAGCATGATAATAATGTCTGACTAAGAAGAATCAAATAATGGAATATTTACGTCTTTGGGGAATCCTTTCTTTTATAACAGGTATAGCCTTATTGTTCCACACAATAAGAAAGCGAAAATCAATAGGTCTCATTTTGTATGTTACTTATTTGATTTTTGCCATCACTTGTGTCTGCTTAGGAATTTACTGCATTATCCGTAACCAATACGACGAGTTGTGCGCCATCATTTTCGGCATAGCATTCACAGTCTTTACTTATAAGGACAAAGACGAGTTTCCTCCAAATTTTACCATTAACTATATCAATTATCTTCAAGGATACTTTGTTGGCTTAGGCTCGATATTTTATGGTTTGGTCAAAGGCTTTTTGAAGTAATGGAAAGACTGTAATATGAAATCGTTTGAACCCTTACAAGAAAGATATTTATGAAAAGAAGTGAGTTTATTCTTGAAATTGCGCAGTTGTTGTCTGTGGATATGAAAGAACTTATTACGAATGAAAAAGAACGTAATGTTTAACGTGATTATGGGAAGAAGAAAAGCTATCATTTTGACAAGCATCACCATACTGTTTCTATGCAGTATGGGATGTCAATCAGCTACTTTTGGAAAAGGTATATGTTGTTATGTCGGAGATGTGAAACTTTCTGACACAACAATATCTGTAAAACTTACATTTGATAATGACACCACTGGCACATTGGAAATCTCCAAAAGTAACAAAGCGCTTGGCAAAAATAAAATCGAAGAATTTTACTTTGCTTCATTAGAGGCTGATACGCTAACTTTGACTGGCGAAATCTTCTATGATATAAAATACTTGTTTAAAAGAGGGCGAGAAAAATGTTATATCTATCCACTAAACGCTTCTACTGATGGAGTCCTTTTCTGTGACAAAAGCATAAGAAGGATAGAATTGAAAGGCAAGAAAGAGACGAATACCGACAGCCTATTTCTCAGCCGAATCATAGATGGGGATTTCTTTGACCAAGAACATTCCGAAGAGCAGGACTACAATTTGGTGATAAGGCATTGCTGGTCTCATACCGACGAGTCGTATGACGAGACCCTTTCTGAAGGATTAAGCCGAATGCTACGGAAGTATCCCAAAAAGATAGAAGGACTGCGGAAAGCATTGAAACGATTGCCACCCAAACAGAGGGAAAAGGCAAACGAAATGCAGGTGGTATTAGTGGTGCTGAGCCTATAAAGAAATAAAATATGGAAAACTTTAAAATTGATTTATTTGAAAAAGAAACGGGGGAGTTATTTCCCTCGTTTCAAAAATTGAATCAAACAGACTGTAATATATGCTACCAACATTTTCGAAAGAATATTAAAGTATATGATTTACATGAGTCTGTTTTTGATAATTTTCAATCAAATGGTTCTTTTATAGAAAAGTATAATTCACTTGATGACAACTTTTCATTATTAGAATTATTTGCAGATTTGAATTTATGTTGTGATGTTATCTGTATTAATTGGGATGAGTTTAAAACAATAGATGTATTCCGTACAATAGATTTATATAATTATTTTAGTGATATATGGTTTCCTTCCGCCGATAATATAATAGTATTTCCCAGGAATATGACTATATCTATTATGATTAGGCATGATGGTGCAATCTATTATGTCAAATGTGATTAAATACTTGTAGAACTACCATATATAGAGAAACTTTTAATGAGTGAAACGCTGTTTCCAAAAATCATCTTTCCACAAAGGAATCAGCGAGCTGTTGGACAACAAAGAATAATTCGTCAACAACCAGTCATACAGACACATACAGCACTCTCCATATAAGGAAGCCCCGACAAGGCTTCCTTATTTGTACGCTCGGCATGAGCATTATCTAACGGGTGCAAGTCCCTAACAAGCCCTAATAGCGGGAATTGTATAGCCAATAGCAAGGGGGTCCACTGCGAGGTGGAATCTGAAAGAAGCTGGCGGCAAACATTCGAAAGAGGAATATGACAACAGAATCATGGAAGCGAATGCGACAAACATGGGAGCGAAAAAAAGAAAAAAAATGTGTCTGCACATTCACGCCAAGAAGCATGGGGCACTTCTGTTATTGACCGTATCAGCGAACAGTTACATCGTGAGCTTCCTGGTCTTCGTGGATTCTCTTCGCAGAACATTCGTAATATGCGTTCTTTCTACGAATATTGGAGGCAATATATAATTTGCTCGCCATGGCGAGCAAATTACAAAAGTGTTGCGGAATTAAGGTTCCCTATTTTTGAATTTCAAATTTAGGGAAATAAAAGAGTGAATAAATTGCGTATCTGATACTACCAAGTCATGAGAGTGTTAAAAATGAGGTCTGATTTGATAAAAAAACCGAATTTTGTATCGCCGTTTGGAAACAAATCGTTATCTTTGTACCATAATTCAAAACAAAATGGGCATCAACAAGCTAAAAGTGGTGTTGACAGAAGAAGCACAAGCCTTTTTGGATGCGCAGCCATTCAAAGCTCAGCAGAAGATATACTACAACATCTTCAAGGTTGAGGAAGGAGTGATGAAAGTTGACATCTTCAAGAAACTGGAGAATACTGAGATATGGGAGTTTCGAACTCTCTACAATGGTATATGCTACAGGCTTTTCTCCTTTTGGGATACTGAGGAAGAGACTTTGGTTATTGCCACACATGGCATAGTCAAGAAAACTCAGAAGACACCACTAAAGGAAATTACCAAAGCAGAAGAAATAAGAAAAGAGTACTTTAATAATAAAAATAAATAGCATTATGGCACAGATGAAATTGATACCAGCAGACAATATGAAAGATAAACTTTGGGGTAGAAGAGGAACACCAGAGCGTGAAGCAATGGAAACTAAACTCAAAGAAGATGTGAACGCCTATATTGTAGGCGAAGCCATACGCAAGGCTCGATTGGCACAAAATCTCACGCAAGAACAACTTGGTGAACGTATCGGTGTGCAGCGTGCTCAAATTTCAAAGTTGGAGAAAGGTACAAGTGTTATCACATTGCCAACAATGAGTCGTGTATTCCAAGCTTTGGGTATCGCAACAGCCACTCTTGATTTGGGTATTGCAGGCAAGATTGCGTTGTGGTAAGATAGTTAATAAATAAACAGAATGATTTAACAAGGAAAATCCTATCCTATACGTTAAATCTTTTTAAAAGTGAGGCATTTCAGCACAGATAGATTTGTTATTCGATAAATATTATGTAATTTTGCACCCCGAAAGCCCAGAAAAGGGCAATAATTACAGAAAAGTTTAGTTCGTTGGGGCTCGAAAAAGAGCTGGCACGAAGCCAGACGCCTCGCGGAAAAACCCGTTTATAAAATAAAAAATGTACGCAATCGTAGAAATTAACGGTCAGCAGTTCAAGGCAGAGGAGGGCAAGAAGCTCTTCGTACATCACATCAAGGATGTAGAAGCTGGCAAGACTGTTGAATTCGACAAGGTGCTGCTCGTTGACAAAGACGGCGCAGTGACAGTCGGTGCACCTACAGTAGAGGGTGCGAAAGTAGTAGTAGAAGTAGTGAACCCACTCGTAAAGGGTGACAAGGTCATCGTCTTCAAGATGAAGCGCCGCAAGGACTATCGCAAGAAGAACGGTCACCGTGCACAGTTCACTGAGGTAACAATCAAATCTGTAATCGCTTAAAATTAGGAGGAATTAGAAATGGCACATAAAAAAGGTGTTGGTAGTTCTAAGAACGGCCGTGAATCAGCTTCACAAAGATTAGGCGTTAAGATCTGGGGTGGTCAGTCAATCATCGCAGGTAACATCATCGTTCGCCAGCGTGGCAACAAGCACTTCCCAGGTGAGAACGTAGCTCAGGGTAAGGACGACACACTGTATGCTTTGGCAGACGGTATCGTTTACTTCCACAAGGGCCGCAAGGACAAGAGCACAGTATCTGTTCTCTCTCCAGAGGTTTACGCTGAGAAGACTAAAAAAGCTGACGCTTAATTAAAAAGTAAACAAACTATTCCAAACAAACATATGAAGCCTGTTCTCTTATCGAGAGCAGGCTTTCTGCTTTTTTAACGAAAAACACGTTTAATTCCACCCAAACATTCACTTTTTCTCGCCTTTTATTGTGCTATAAGAAATATTTTTTGTAATTTTGCCTTCAAATAGTAAATCAATTTATAAATAGTTATCTTATGCTTACACTTAAACTTATCAGCGAAGAGACTGAACGTGTAATTAAAGGTCTTGAGAAAAAGCATTTTCCTAATGCGCGCGAGGCCGTAGAGAAAGTTTTGGAGTACGACAAGATCCGTCGTGAAGCCCAGCAGAAGCTGGACACCAACAAGCAGCAGGCCAACCAGTTTGCCAAGCAGATTGGTGCTCTGATGAAGGAAGGAAAGAAAGAGGAAGCTGAATCCGCCAAGGCGCAGGTTGCCAATCTGAAAGCAGACGGCAAGGCCTTGGAGGAAATCATGGAGAAGGCTCAGCAAGATATGACCAATGAACTGCTCGAAATCCCTAACATACCTTGCGACGAGGTACCTGAGGGTAAGGACGCGGCAGACAACGTAGTGGTAAAGGAAGGCGGCGAGAAACCTAATCTGGGTCCTGACGCACTCTGCCACTGGGACTTGCTAAAGAAGTACAACCTGGTAGACTTCGATCTGGGTGTGAAGATCACCGGTGCAGGCTTCCCTGTATATATCGGCAAGATGGCCCGCTTCCAGCGCGCTTTGGAGGCTTTCTTCCTCGACGAGGCACGCAAGAGCGGATACTTGGAGATACAGCCTCCTTACGTTGTCAACGAGGCTTCGGGTCTGGGTACAGGTCAGCTGCCTGATAAAGAAGGCCAGATGTATCATGCCAACCTCGACAACCTGTTCCTCATCCCTACTGCTGAGGTTCCTGTCACCAACATCTTCCGCGATGTGATCCTCGACGAAAAGGATCTGCCTATCAAGCGTTGCGCTTACTCTGCTTGTTTCCGCCGCGAGGCTGGCAGCTACGGTAAGGATGTTCGTGGTCTGAACCGTCTGCATCAGTTTGACAAGGTAGAGATTGTACGCATCGACAAGCCTGGTCACTCTTACGAGTCATTGAAGGAAATGCTCGACCACGTAGAGGGCTTGCTCAAGAAGCTGGAGTTGCCTTATCACATCCTCCGTCTCTGCGGTGGCGATATGAGCTTCACCTCTTCTATCTGCTACGACTTCGAGACATGGAGTGCCGCCCAGCAGCGATGGTTGGAGGTTTCTTCAGTTTCCAACTTCGAGAGCTATCAGGCCAACCGTCTGCACTGCCGTTACCGCCATGCTGACGACAAGAAGATAGAGCTCTGCCACACCCTGAACGGTTCGGCTCTGGCTCTGCCACGCATCGTAGCCTCTATCCTGGAGAACAACCAGACTCCTGAGGGCATCCGCGTACCAAAGGTATTGGTACCATACTGCGGATTCGAGATGCTCGACGACAAGAACTTTGAATAAAAAGTTTCGTCAATATCACAGACTCTCTGACCGGCAACGCTGCTGGCCAACAATATGAAGTACGAGGATAACATTGGTTGCAGAAATGCTGCCAACGTTATCCTTTTGCTTTTAAAATGAGTTGTCCCTTTCGAAAATTATTAGAGAAGTAAAGGGAAGATAGAACTTGATAAAGCTCAACAGTCGAATACAAAAACATAAATAACAACCCAAACCAACTAAAAAACCCAAAGAAACAGAATGAACAAGATTATCAGAAAAATACAATATTCCGAGAAGGTTTATCGTTTCGACGTAGAGGCGCCTCTGATTGCTAAAAGCCGTAAGGCTGGCAACTTTGTCATCATCCGAGTAGATGCCAACAGTGAGCGAATGCCACTGACCATCGCAGATGCCGACACAGAGAAAGGCACCATCACACTGGTAGTACAGAAAGTGGGACTCTCCTCCACCAAGCTCTGCAACCTGAACGAGGGAGATGAGATCCACGACGTGGTAGGCCCCTTGGGCAACCCTACCCATATAGAGAACTTCGGAACAGTGCTCTGCGCCGGTGGCGGTGTGGGCGTAGCTCCTATGCTGCCTATCATCAAAGCCCTGAAAGCTGCCGGCAACCGGGTTCTCTCGGTGATAGCCGGACGAAGCAAGGACCTTGTCATCATGGAAGATGAGGTACGCGCATCAAGCGACGAGCTGATCATCATGACCGACGACGGCAGCTATGGCGAGAAGGGTGTGGTAACTGTAGGAATGGAGAAACTCATCCAGCAGGAACACATCGACAAGGCTTTCGCCATCGGTCCTCCTATCATGATGAAATTCTGCTGTCTGCTGACACAGAAGTACAACCTGCCTACAGATGTATCGCTCAACACCATCATGGTGGACGGAACTGGTATGTGCGGTGCCTGCCGACTCACCATCGGTGGCAAGACCAAGTTTGTGTGCATCGATGGTCCTGAGTTTGACGGTGCCCTGGTAGACTGGGACGAGATGTTCAAGCGCATGGGAACCTTCAAGGATGTGGAGCGCGAGGAGATGGAACACTTCGAGGAACATCTCGCCACTGTGGAAGCAGCCAAGAAGAAAGAGAGCACAGACGTGACAATGGATGTGGAGCCTACCAACGAGAGCGTGACAGAGCTGACCAACCGTGACGCTGAGTGGCGCAAGGCACTGCGTGCCTCAATGAAACCCAAGGAGCGTACAGCCATAGAGCGTGTGAAGATGCCTGAGCTCGACCCCGTATACCGTGCCACTACCCGTACTGAGGAAGTGAACATCGGTCTTACCAAGAAGATGGCTCTCACCGAGGCCAAGCGCTGTCTGGACTGTCCTAAACCTTCCTGTATGGAGGGATGCCCTGTAAACATCAACATTCCTTCGTTTGTCAAGAACATAGAGCGCGGTCAGTTCCTGGCTGCCGCCAAGGTACTGAAGAACACCTCTGCCCTGCCTGCTGTCTGCGGACGTGTATGTCCACAGGAGAAACAGTGCGAGAGCCGTTGCGTGCACCTGAAGATGAACAAGCCAGCCGTAGCCATCGGTTATCTGGAGCGCTTTGCTGCCGACTATGAGCGCCAGAGCGGAAACATATCCATCCCAGAGAAGGAGCCTGCTAATGGCATCAAGGTGGCTGTAGTGGGCTCGGGTCCTGCGGGTCTGAGCTTTGCTGGAGACATGGCTAAGAAGGGATTCGACGTCACTGTGTTCGAGGCACTGCACGAGATTGGCGGTGTGCTGAAATATGGTATTCCTGAGTTCCGTCTGCCCAACGCCATCGTGGATGTAGAGATAGAGAACCTGCAGAAGATGGGTGTGAAGTTTGTTGCCGACTGTATCGTGGGCAAGACCATCGGTGTGAAAGAACTGGAGAAGCAGGGCTTCAAGGGCATCTTCGTTGCTTCGGGAGCCGGTCTGCCCAACTTTATGAACATTCCTGGCGAGAATGCGCTCAACATCATGTCGTCCAACGAGTATCTCACCCGTGTCAACCTGATGGACGCTGCCAATCCTCATACAGATACCCCTATCAACTTAGGCAAGAATGTAGTTGTGGTAGGCGGAGGCAACACTGCCATGGACAGCTGCCGCACAGCCAAGCGCTTAGGTGCCAACGTAACATTGGTTTACCGTCGTTCGGAGGCAGAGATGCCGGCACGTCTGGAAGAGGTGAAGCATGCCAAGGAAGAGGGTATCACCTTCCTCACACTGCATAATCCAAAGGAGTATGAGGCCGACGAGAAGGGAGCCGTGAAGTCTGTCATCCTCGACGTGATGCAGCTTGGCGAACCTGACGCCAGCGGACGTCGCCGTCCTGAGGCTACAGGCGAGACCATCAAGCTGGAGTGCGATCAGGTGATTGTGGCAGTGGGTGTGAGTCCTAACCCTCTCGTGCCTCAGAGCATCGAAGGTCTGGAGTTAGGCCGCAAGAATACCATTGCCGTCAACGAGCAGATGCAGAGCTCACAGCCTGCCATCTATGCCGGCGGTGACATTGTGCGCGGTGGTGCTACTGTTATCCTCGCCATGGGTGATGGCCGCAAGGCTGCTCTCAACATGGCACAGCAGCTGAAGCCAGAAGCATAACAGCAGGAAGAAAATACAACAGCTGAAACGAAAGTACAACAACTGAAACGAAAATACAACAACTGATAAAAGAATAAAAAAGGGCGATTGCCATTTCCATTACGGATAATGAGCAATCGCCCTTTAACTTATTCAACTTCCCATTTGCGAAAGTTGAGACCTAAATTATTTCCAAGGATTCTCTGTTGGGTAAGGCAAGCTTGCTGGCTGGTTGTAAGCGATGTCCTTAATGCCCAAGAACTTGAAGGCCTCGAAGAGTGTCTTGCCTACATGAGAGAAGGCTACGGCACCATGATGAGGATAACCCTTCTGGATCAATACGTGACGATAGAAGCGACCCATCTCTGGAATAGCGAAAATACCGATACCACCGAAAGAACGTGTTGGAACATCGAGCACCTCGCCCTCAGCGATGTAAGAACGCAAGTTGCCCTCTGAGTCGCACTGCAGACGATAGAATGTGATGTCGCTGGCAGCAATGTCACCCTCCAAAGTACCACGTGTGAAGTCTGGCTTGCCACCATTCTCCAACAGACGGTTCTGGATGAGCTGATACTTGATGGCACGTGTAGAGCACATCTTGCACTGAGGTGTGTTGCCACAGTGGAAGCCCATGAAGGTATCTGTCAACTTATAGTCGTACTTGCCAACAATATCCTCATCGTAGATATACTGAGGAACAGAATTGTTGATGTCGAGCAATGTCACTGTATCATCAGAAGCACACATACCGATGTACTCAGAAAGAGCACCATAGATGTCGACCTCACAGGCTACAGGGATGCCACGGCTTGCCAGACGGCTGTTGACATAGCATGGCTCGAAACCAAACTGGCTTGGGAATGCAGGCCAGCACTTGTCGGCAAAAGCTACATACTGGCGAGAGCCCTTGTGATTCTCAGCCCAGTCGAGCAATGTGAGCTCAAACTGTGCCATACGACGGCTCAGGTCAGGATAGTACTTACCCTCGCCCATCTCGGCTGCCATATCCTTGCAAACGTCGTCGATACGTGGATCGTTCTCGTGCTCTTTGTAAGATACGAGCAAGTCAAGCTCTGAGTTCTCCTCTATCTCTACACCCAGTTCGTACAAGCCCTTGATAGGAGCGTTGCAAGCGAAGAAGTCCTGAGGACGTGGACCGAAGGTGATGATCTTCAAGCCCTTCAGACCGAGGATGACACGAGCTACAGGAACGAAGTCGGCAATCATCTTAGCCACTTCGGCTGCTGTACCTACTGGATACTCTGGGATATAACCCTTGAGATGACGCATACCCAGGTTGTAAGAGCAGTTGAGCATACCGCAGTAAGCATCACCACGACCATTGATCATGTCGCCATCACCCTCGGCAGCAGCAACAAACATGCAAGGACCATCAAAGTTCTTGGCAATAAGTGTCTCTGGTGTCTCAGGACCGAAGTTGCCAAGGAAGACCACCAAGGCGTTGCAGCCCTGCTCCTTTACCTCAGCGATAGCCTTGAGCATATCTTTCTCATTCTCAACTGTAGTCTGGCAGTTGAAGATTTCTCCTTTGTATTCTTTGACGATGTTTTCACGGCGCTGAGTAGAAAGCGCGATAGGGAAACAGTCACGGCTTACGGCGATAATACCCAGCTTAACCTGTGGAATGTTAGAACTTACCATAATAGTATTGTTTTTGTATATTTATAAATTAGATTTGTTTGCTTAGTACATTCAATTAGTGTTCACAAAAATACAATATTTTTTTGTACCATGCAAATGTTTTAAGATTATTTATTCAAGTTTCTTCAAATACTCAGCGCACATTTCGGCACAGCGTTCTCCGTCGACTCCTGCCGACACGATGCCTCCTGCATATCCTGCGCCTTCACCACAAGGGAAGAGTCCCTGCAGACGAACATGCTGCAAGGTGTCGCGGTCGCGAAGAATACGGACGGGCGAAGAGGTACGGGTCTCCATGGCGATGAGCGTGGCCTCGTTGGTGAGGAAGCCATGCGCATTCTTGCCGAAGGTCTTGAAACCTTCCTGCAGACGCTTGCTCACAAAAGAGGGCATCCAGAAATGGAGCGGACTGCTGATAAGGTCAGGGGCATAACTGCTCTTGGGAAGGTCGTAGCTCAAACGGTTGTTCACAAAGTCGGCCATGCGCTGGGCTGGTGCCGTCTGCTTCATATTGCCCTGCTGCCAGCACTGCTTCTCCACGATTTGCTGGAAATGCATCATCGTGAGAGGTGAATCGGGACTCAGGACTTCCTCTTCTGCCGAGGATGAGAGAGAGGCATCCGACTGTAATATAGCCTGGTGTTCCTGGACAAAAGATGCCACATCCTCAGGATGGGTCTCTACCACCATGCCCGAATTGCTCCATGCCGTACCTCGGTTGCTTGGACTCATACCGTTGACCACAAGCTGCTGAGGTCCGGTAGCGGCAGGGATGACAAATCCACCGGGACACATACAGAAACTGTACACGCCACGTCCGTCTACCTGAGTTACGAAACTGTATTCTGCGGCAGGAAGATACTTGCCTCGTCCATTCTTGTTATGATACTGTATCTGGTCGATGAGATGAGCGGGATGCTCCAGACGCACACCCACAGCGATGCCTTTGGCCTCGATCTCAATCCTGGAGGCTGCGAGATAGCGATACACATCACGCGCACTGTGACCTGTAGCCAAGATGACTGGCCCCCGATAGGTTTCCTCGGCCCCCGTCTGCAGGTTGACAGCCTCGACACCTATCACCTTGTCGCCATCGATGATGAAGGAAGTCATCTTGGTTTGGAAATGCACCTCGCCCCCACACTGAAGGATGGTGTTGCGCATGTTTTCTATCACACGCGGCAGTTTGTCGGTTCCTATATGGGGATGGGCATCAGCCAGAATGTTGGTATTGGCTCCATGCTGGCAGAAGACATTCAGTATCTTGTCCACACTGCCGCGTTTCTTGCTGCGGGTATACAGCTTTCCATCGCTGTAGGCACCTGCTCCACCCTCACCAAAACAATAGTTGCTTTCGGCATCCACCTTCTGGGTCTTGGTAATATTGGAGAGGTCCTTCTTGCGCTCGCGTACGTCCTTGCCTCGTTCGAGCACCACAGGACGATAGCCCAACTCGATAAGTCGCAGGGAAGCAAAAAGACCGCCAGGTCCCTCGCCCACCACTACCACACGAGGGCGTGAGCTCACATCAGGATATTCGGTATGTATGTATTGGTCGTCCTGTGCGAACTCATTGATATAGGCACGCACCTTCAAATTCACGTAGATGGTACGCTGCCTGGCGTCGATGCTTCGCTTGAGCACCCTCACCTGGTTCAATGTCCGCACGTCTATTCCTTTCTCCTTGGATAGGTAACGCTTGATACCTTCCTCACTGGCTGCCTGTTCTGGCAGAATCCGGATTTGATATTCCTCTATCATTATTGTATTATTGATTGAACTTTCTATGCCTCCAACATATCAAAAGAGCCTATGACCTCAAGGGTATCGAGGTTGTACATAGTAAACTTGCCATCCTCGAGAGTGGCAAGTGTAGGGGGATTGCCTCCCTTGGGGAAGGTGATGCTGCCCGTATTGCAGATGGCCTTACCCTCGGCATTGCGCGAGAGCTCCCAGAGATGGCTGTGACCATAGATGATGGCATCATAAGGACCCTTGGGCATGTTCTCCTTATTATATATATGACCATGGGTGAGCAGATAGCGCTTTCCGCCATCCACCAAAAGGGCATAAGTCTCCATGATGGGGAAATCGAGCAACATCTGGTCTACCTCTGCATCACAGTTGCCTCGCACTGCAATAATCTTGTCTGCCAGGTTGTTGAGTCGCTCCACAATGCCCTTGGGGTCTATGCCCTCAGGTATGCGGTTGCGGGGGCCGTAGTTGATGATGTCGCCCAAGATGCACATCATGTCACACTTCTGCGCCTCGAAAAAGTCGAGAGCACGCTGCAAGGCTGGCAAACAGCCATGAATATCAGAAAATAATAGGTATTTCATCGTAGTCTATTTTTAATTTTGATTGCAAAGTTAATGATATTTTTCCAATTCTTTTTCTTTCCCCCTTATTTTTTTATCGCATCGTAGTCTTTTTTTCAGGGAAAGACTGTAAGGATGAAAGGCTACGAGGATGAAAGAGACTGAGGAAGAATAAACTGACAAGGAAGAACAAAAAGCAAAAGTCCATAGCCTAAGGGAAAAACCTTGAGCTATGGACTACTATATAAAACATCAGAATGCAACTATACTATACCAGTTCGGCATAGAGGTCGAACTCGTCGCTGGAGGTGATACGCACCTGATAGAACTGTCCCACACGCAGACGCTTGTCGGCTTTGATCAGCACCTCGGGGTCTACCTCGGGCGAGCAGAACTCGGAACGGGCAATATAGTAATCGCCTTCCTTCCTGTCGACGATGACCTTCATCTCCTGTCCTACCTTCTCTGCCTCGATCTCAGCACTGATGTCCTGCTGGAGAGCCATGAGCTGGTCGAGCCGTTTCTGCTTCACCTCCTGAGGCACATCGTCCTCATAATGATTGGCGCTGTAGGTTCCCTCTTCCTCAGAATAGGCGAAGGCACCCATACGCTCGAAGCGCGCCCAACGTACAAACTCCATCAGTTCGGCAAAATCTTCATCGGTCTCGCCAGGGAAGCCCACCATCAGTGTGGTGCGGATATGTATGCCCGGCACACGCTCCCGCAACTGCTTGATAAGCTCGATCGTTTCCTGCTTGCTGACATGGCGGCGCATACGGGTAAGCATATGGTCGCTGATATGCTGAAGGGCGATGTCAAGATAACTGCATACATTCTCCTTCTCGCGCATCACATCGAGCAAGTCCATGGGGAACTGGTTGGGATAAGCATAATGCAGACGAATCCACTTCACTCCAGGAATATCAGCCATATCACTGATCAAGTCGGTGATGTGATGCTTTCCGTCGAGGTCGATACCATAATAAGTCAGCTCCTGGGCTATGATTTGGAACTCCTTGACGCCCTCTGCCACCATATCACGAACCTCCTGAAGGATCTCAGCCTTAGGACGGCTTACATGTTTGCCGGTGATGATAGGGATGGCACAATAGGCACAATGACGGTCGCAGCCCTCGGCTATCTTGACATAAGCATAATGACGGGGAGTGGTGAGATGGCGATGACCATCACAGGAAGGAACATCAGCCTTGCCCAACTCGCCCAACAACTGCTTGTAGTTGAACTTGCCGTAAAACTTATCGACCTCAGGAATCTCTTTCTCCAGCTCTTTCTGATAACGCTGCGAAAGACAGCCCATCACATAGAGCTTCTTCAACCGTCCCTCCTGCTTGCGCTGTACAAACTCAAGGATGGTATCGATGCTCTCCTGCTTGGCATCCTCAATAAAACCACAAGTGTTGATGACAGCTATCTCGCCCTGCGGACGCTTAGAGTCGTGCACGCAATGATAGCCGTTGGCTTCAAATTGTTTCATCAGCAATTCGCTGTCCACCAAATTCTTGGAACAGCCCATGGTGATGATGTCTACCGTATTCTTTTTCACTTTCCTTTCTTAAACAAAGAGTCTACAAACTCTACCTTGTTGAACAACTGCAGGTCTTCCATTCCCTCACCCAGACCAATGTACTTCACTGGCACCTTGAGCTGGTCGGAAATACCTATCACGACACCACCCTTGGCTGTACCATCCAGTTTGGTAATGGCAAGCGAGGTAATGTTGGTAACAGCAGAGAACTGCTTGGCCTGCTCGAAAGCATTCTGACCCGTACTGCCATCGAGAACAAGCAATACCTCATCAGGAGCCTCGGGAAGGACCTTCTTCATCACATCCTTGATCTTCTTGAGCTCATTCATCAAGCCCACCTTGTTGTGAAGACGTCCTGCCGTATCGATGATAACGACATCGGCTCCATTGGCCTTGGCACTCTGCAAGGTATCGAAAGCCACAGAAGCAGGGTCGGAACCCATCTGCTGCTTGACAACAGGCACACCCACACGCTCGCCCCAGATAGAGATCTGCTCCACCGCAGCAGCACGGAAGGTATCGGCAGCGCCTAAATAAACTTTCTTGCCAGCCTTCTTGAACTGGTAAGCCAACTTGCCGATAGTGGTGGTCTTGCCCACACCATTGACACCTACCACCAGGATGACGTAAGGCTTGTGGTCGGCAGGAAGACTCCAGTCGGCATTGTCACCCGTATGATTCTCCTCCAACAACTTGGCTATCTCCTCACGCAGGATTCTGTCGAGCTCAGAGGTAGACACATACTTGTCGGTAGCCACACGCTCCTCAATGCGGTGGATGATCTTCACTGTGGTGTCAACACCCACGTCGGATGTAATGAGAATCTCCTCCAAATCATCGAGGACATCATCATCGACAGTAGACTTGCCCGCTACGATGCGAGCCAACTTACCAAACACACTCTCCTTGGTTTTCTCGAGTCCCTTGTCGAGTGTTTCCTTATTCTTGCTGCTAAAAAATCCGAATAATCCCATATTTACATTATATTTGAGTGCAAAGATAGGAAAAATAATTGTATATACAAAGAATAAGGCTGCAAATCTTACGAAATGCAGCCTTACTTAAAGTATATTGATTACTTAAAATCCTAAAAATGATTAGGCTTTGAAGAAATCTTTAACAGCCTCGTTAGGTACCATCTTCTCATCGAAGCAATATGCACCTGTCTTTGGGCTCTTAACCATCTTGATAACCTTTGTATATGCGCGACCATCCATGTTACCTTCGTGGAGGGTAGCGACCGCTTTCTTTGCCATAGTCTATCTAAACTTTAAAATATTGTTATAAACTGTTGTAAGCGTGCTTACTTAATCTCCTTGTGAAGAGTCATCTTCTTCAAGATTGGATTATATTTCATCAGTTCGAGACGCTCAGGAGTATTCTTACGATTCTTTGTAGTCACGTAACGGCTTGTACCTGGCATACCACTGTTCTTATGTTCAGTGCACTCGAGGATAACCTGTACTCTATTACCTTTTGCTTTCTTTGCCATGATATTTATTCTCCTATAACTTTAATGTCCTTCCAATCTACGAAGCCCTTAGACACAGCCTGCTTCAAAGCTGCATCAAGACCAACCTTGTTAATGAGACGAAGACCAGCAGCACTGATCTTAAGGCTAATCCAGCAACCCTCTTCTACATAGTAGAATTTCTTGCTGAAAAGGTTAACGTCAAAGCTTCTCTTTGTACGATGCTTTGAGTGAGACACATTACAACCTAACTGTGCCTTCTTACCTGTAATTTGACAAATCTTAGACATTTCTATCTTTAATTTTCTAATTCGTTAATTGATACCTATTCCAAACAGGGTGCAAAATTACAAATATTTTTGGTATTTACAAAAGAATCCCTAAAAGAAAACAATCTTTTAAGGATTTTTTATACTTTTGGGCTCTATAAGAGTGGTTTCACGTCGATTTTATTGACTGACACGGGGTTATGTCGAATCAAGCATAACAGTGGCAAGATTGCTAAAGCCCTGTAAGGGAAAAAGCCTTAAGTTTTGTTTGGAGTTTTAAAGCTTTTGCCCTTACAGGGCGACAGGTTTGCTGCCGTAATAACCCAGGGCGCTGCCCTGGGCTAAGAGCTTCTGCCCTTTCAGGGCGTGCGGGGTAAAGCTTGCGAAACAGGGCGTGCGGGGTTAAACTTGCGAAACTTGAGTTAGCCTTCTTTCTTCAAGTCTTCTTCGCACTCCTTGAGGAAGCTGTACATAGACTTGAGGGCAGAATTGGTGGCAATAGCGAGATTGATGTCGCGACCGTAATCCTCGGTAAGCTTGAGGGTACGCACATCGTCCTTGCTGCCATAACCAATCCAGATGGTACCAACAGGTATCTCGGCTGTACCGCCTGTAGGACCTGCCACACCGGTAGCCGAAATGGCGAAGTCTACCTTCAGTGCATCAATGGCGCCAAGCACCATTTCGCGTGCCACCTCCTCGCATACGGCAGTCTGCTCTTCCAGTACCTCGTGACTTACCTTCAGGATGTTCTCTTTCACTTCGTTGGTATAAGATACGATACCACCCTTGAAGTAGTTGGAAGCACCTGGCACAGAGATGATTGCCTCAGCGATTCTACCGCCAGTGCAACTCTCTGCCGTACCCAATGTTTTCTCACTATTATAGAGCAATTCAGAAATATTCTTGCTCAAGATTTTGCTTTCAAATTCCATTTATATCAGTGTTAAGTGTTTGCTGCTATTTGAATGTCACCTTAGAGTATGCAGGCAGGTCGATGCTGGCAAAATCGCCGTCACGATACTTGAATGTACCTACGCAGGCTATCATGGCTGCATTGTCCGTGGTATAGCTGAACTTAGGAATATAAATCGTCCAGCCGAAACGCTGAGCATGATCACGGAAGGCATTGCGCAAGCCGTTGTTGGCTGAAACTCCTCCCGCTACAGCCACGTATTTGATGCCTGTCTGTTTTACTGCCATACGCAACTTCTTCATCAGGATATCTACGATGGTGTACTCGATGCTGGCTGCCAGGTCGTACTTGTTCTTCTCGACGAAGTCGGGATTCTCTGCCACCCATTTGCGCAAGCTATAGAGGAAACTGGTCTTGAAGCCAGAGAAACTGTAGTCCATACCCTGTATATGAGGCTCGGCAAAGGTGAAGGCCTTAGGATTTCCCTGTCGCGCATACTTGTCGACTACAGGTCCACCGGGATAGCCCCAATCCAACACCTTAGCACACTTGTCTATCGCCTCGCCTGCCGCGTCGTCGATGGTCTGTCCCAACACCTGCATATCATTATAGGCATTCACCTTTACTATCTGCGAGTTTCCTCCACTCACCAAGAGACAGATGAAGGGGAATGGAGGCGCACTCTGGTCGTCGTCCGACTCCTTGATGAAATGTGCCATGACATGTCCCTGCAGATGGTTGACATCAATGAGAGGGATATTAAGCGAGCGAGCAAAACCCTTGGCAAAGCTTACACCAACAAGCAACGAACCCATCAGACCAGGTCCACGTGTGAAAGCCACGGCACTGAGGTCTTCCTTCTTTATACCTGCACGCGCTATGGCCTGATCAACAACAGGCACCACGTTCTGCTGATGTGCACGCGAAGCCAACTCGGGCACGACGCCACCATAGGCTTTGTGCACCTCCTGTGAGGCTGTGACATTGCTCAGCAACACTCCATTCTTGAGCACAGCGGCTGAGGTATCGTCGCAACTGCTCTCTATACCTAATATATATATATCCTTCATAGTTCTTTAATGTGTAAGAATCTCCACACCTGTCTCGGTCATGACGAGTGTATGCTCCCACTGAGCCGATGGCTTCTCATCGCCAGTGATAACTTCCCATCCGTAAGGGTCGTCGGCATCGATAAACACCTTCCATGTACCCATGTTGATCATAGGCTCAATGGTGAACACCATACCAGGTACCAGAAGCATGCCTGTGCCCTTGTGTCCATAGTGCAACACCTCGGGCTCCTCGTGGAACTGAAGTCCCACACCATGTCCGCAGAGATCGCGCACTACACCATATCCATATTTCTTGCAATGATTCTCGATGGCATGACCGATGTCGCCCACAAAACTGTAAGGCTTAGCCACCTCCATACCTATCTCGAGACATTCCTTTGCCACGCGTACCAACTGTTCTTTCTCGGGAGTTGTCTTTCCACCAACGATAAACATACGGCTGGCGTCAGCATAATATCCGTCAACGATGGTAGTCATATCCACATTCACGATATCACCCTCCTGGAGAACATCTTCCTCCTTTGGAATGCCATGGCACACCACCTCGTTGATGCTGGTGCACACACTCTTAGGGTAGCCCTCATAGTTGAGGCAGGCAGGAATGGCATCGTGGTCCTTGCAGTACTGCATACAGATATCATCTATCTCCTGGGTGTTCATACCCGGACGAATAGCCTCTGCCACAGCGTCGAGACAACCCGTATTCACTACTCCGCTCTTGCGGATGCCTTCTATCTGTTCTGGAGTCTTGATCAACTCGCGTGTAGGAACTAACTTTCCCTTACTCTCCCAATACATGACTTGCTTGTCGAGATCGGTAAGTGGCTGACCTGGCAGGCAATGCCATCTTTTCTTTTTGATTGCCATTTTCTTGTTTTTGTTATTTTCTTATTTTGCAAATGCAAAAGTACAATCTTTTTTTTAAATTGCCCAACATTTTGCCATAAAACTTACTTTCTTGACCTTCGAAGTCATTATCGTAAGCCGGCAGTCAGAAATTTGTATATCTCATCTGTCCAGTCGGCACCATTGGCAGGACAATAGGTATTTATCCCCAACTCGCTTGCTGCCGCACAGTTGCGTGGACCATCGTCGACGAAGAGTGTCTCTTCGGGAAGAATGTGCTCCTGAGCCAACACACGACGGAAGAACATCTCGTCGGGCTTCATACAGCCCATCTCATAACTGCGATACATAGAATCGAAATAATAATCGACAGAATGGCCATCGCCAGAGAACTCCGGACTCTCAGCCCAATCCATGACATAAGGATTGGTATTGGAGAGCATAACGACACGAAAACCCTTACGACGCAACTCCTTCAGGGCATCCAACTTATAGAACGGAAGCTCTTTCATATAGCCCAGCCAACAATGCCTCACCTCATCGAAGGTAAGTTCGCGACCACACATCTCGCCCAACTTTCGGCGAAATTCCTCCTCTCCTATCTTGCCTTCTTCCAAATCACCAAAGAAGCCTTGCTGGCGATAGGGGTCGAGTACGCGGTCTACATCAGCGACTCCTAAGTCGCTAAAACGTTTCTTGGCTTCATCGCCATCGAGGGTAGCGATCACGCCACCGAAGTCGAAAATAATTGTCTGTATCATTTATCCTGATATGTTATTGTTGTTTCAAAACTGCAGTTTCTCCTCTTTCAAAACAGGTTTAGTTTATTCTCACGGGCTTCCTGCAGACTTCCCAAACGGGCCTGCTGCTCATGATATTTCTGTCGGAGCTGCTCGTATCGCCGCTTCAGTTCCGCCTCATAGGCTGCACCGTCTTTACCGAACAAACGGGCACAGATACCGGCATTCAGACTGGCATCCTTCACCCATACCACGGGGCCGTCGTACACGGGAGCTATCTTCAGAGCCACATGCATCTCGCTGGTAGTGGCTCCTCCCACCATGATGGGAAGCCGCAATCCTGCATTCTGCATCTGTTGAGCCACATGCACCATTTCCTCGAGCGAGGGAGTGATAAGTCCGCTCAGTCCGACGGCATCTGCTTTTTCCTCAACAGCTTTTCTTACTATCTGCTCGGCAGGCACCATCACCCCGAGATCTACCACATCGTAGTTGTTGCACGACATCACCACTGCCACGATATTCTTTCCGATATCATGTACGTCGCCTTTCACCGTTGCCAAGACCACCTTGCCGGCCTTCGACGATCCGCCTTCCTTCTCTGCCTCTATATGCGGCTGAAGTATAGACACGGCAGCCTTCATGGTACGGGCAGTCTTCACCACCTGTGGCAGGAACATCTTGCCCTCGCCAAAGAGTTCGCCCACCTCGTTCATGCCATCCATCAGCGGCCCTTCTATCACATTGACGGCATGAGGATATTTACCCAATGCCTCGTCGATATCGACCTGCAGGAAGTCGGATATACCTTTGCGCAAGGCATACTTCAAGCGGTTCTCTACGCTGTCCTTTCTCCACTCTGGTGCAGCAGGCTTAGGTGCGGTTGCTCCACCAGCCTTGGCAGCTTTTGCAGCATCGGCTTTCTCCTTGATCTCGGCAGCCAGTTCGATGAGGTCTTCGTAAGCGCCCTTACGGCGGTTGAGCACCACATCCTCGATGATGTCCAGCTGTTCCTTGGGAATCTTGTGATAGTCCATCCGCGCCTTGGCATTGACGATACCGAAGTCCATACCCTTCTGCTGAGCATAATGCAGGAACACAGAGTGGATAGCCTCACGTATATAGGTGTTTCCGCGGAAAGAGAACGACAGGTTGCTCACACCTCCGCTGACATGAGCTCCGGGCAGATGAGTTGTTATCCACTCGGTGGCCCGTATGAAGTCGACAGCGTAGTTGTCGTGCTCCTCCATACCTGTGGCAATGGCGAGCACGTTAGGATCGAAGATGATATCAAGCGGGTTCATCCCCACCTGATCCACCAATATATGGTAAGCCCTCTCGGCTATCTCTATTCTGCGCTCAAAGGTTGTGGCCTGTCCTACCTCGTCAAAGCACATCACCACACAGGCGGCTCCATATCTGAGCACATCCTTGGCATGAGCGACAAACACTTCCTCGCCCTCCTTGAGCGATATGGAGTTGACGATACACTTGCCCTGACAACACTTCAGTCCGGCAGTGATGACATCCCATTTGGACGAGTCGATCATGATAGGCACTTTGGCAATCTCGGGCTCGGCAGCTATCATATTGAGGAAATTCACCATCTCGGCCTTGGCATCAAGCAGTCCGTCGTCCATATTGACGTCTACCACAGCGGCCCCGTCAGCTACTTGCTTGCGGGCTATACCGAGGGCTTCCTCATAACTCTTCTCATTGATAAGTCGCAGGAACTTCCGGCTTCCTGCCACATTGCACCGTTCACCCACATTGACAAAACGCGAGCTGTCTATCGGCGCATGTACATGATCATCCACCTGCAGCAGGTCGAGACCAGACAGCCACATATACTGTGGTCGCCGGGTTACGACATGAGGTTTCTTTCCCTCTGCCATCTGCGCATATCGGGCTATGAAATCGGGCGTAGTACCACAGCATCCACCAATGATATTGACCAGTCCTTCGTCGATAAACTCGGCAATCTGGGGCGCCATACTTTCAGGTGTCTCGTCGTAGGCACCCATCTCGTTGGGCAGTCCGGCATTGGGATGTGCACTAATATAATAAGGTGCAATCTTTCCCATACGCTCTATGAAAGGCTTCATCTGCGGGGCGCCGAAAGCACAGTTCATGCCTACCGAGAAGATAGGATAAGGCGACAGACTGGCAAGGAAAGCCTCTATCGTCTGTCCGCTGAGGGTTCTTCCTGCCAGGTCGCTAACGGTGAGACTCACCATCACAGGCAACTCCACGCCACGTTTCTTCATCATCGTGAAGGCTGCGTCTATCATTGCCTTGCAGTTGAGTGTATCGAAAACCGTCTCGATGAGGATCACATCCACCCCTCCCTCTATCAGGCCGTCTATCTGTTCGCAGCAGTCGTCGAAGAGTTCGTCGTAAGTGATGTCGCGCGCAGCAGGATTGCTCACATCAGGACTCATGGAACACGTCTTGTTGGTGGGTCCCACGTCGCCTGCCACAAATCTTGGTTTATCGGGTGTAGAGAACTGATCTGCCTGTATCCTTGCCAACCTTGCGCCCTGGTAAGCCATCTCGCGGGCATAGTCCTCCAGATGATAGTCGGCTTGCGAGATACGCTGCGAAGAGAAGGTGTTGGCAGAGATGATGTCGGCTCCTGCCTCTAAATAGCGCCTGTATATGTCGGAGATGACATCAGGACGAGTCAGGTTCAGCACGTCATTATTGCCTTTCATCTGTCCGGGCACGTCGGCAAACCTCTCTCCCCTGAAATCTTCCTCTGTAAGATTGTATTTCTGTATCTCCGTGCCCATGGCACCGTCGAGAATCAGTATTTTCCTGTCACATTGCTCTTTCAGTCTGTTGATATGCCCCATATATAATAATGTGTTACCCTCTTATGCTATTGGATTTTTCACTTGTCGTTATTTACGCTTCACTAAATGTTAGAAGTGCTTGATAGCCCTGTCCATTTCTCTTCTGTCTTCCTTCTCCTTCAGGGTCTGACGCTTGTCATACTCCTTCTTACCCTTGCACAGAGCGATGTCGACCTTGGCACGGCCATGGTCGTCGATGAAGATGAGGGTAGGTACAATGGTGAAGCCTGGCTGCTTGGCATCTTCTTCCAGACGGCGCAACTCACGCTTGTTGAGCAGCAACTTGCGGTCACGACGTGCCTCATGGTTACCGAAGGAACCATAGAAATAAGGTGAAATATTCATGCCCTTAACCCACAGCTCTCCATTATAGAAATCGCAGTAACAGTCTACCAAAGAAGCTTTACCACCTCTTATCGACTTGATTTCTGTACCAGTGAGCACGATGCCAGCAGTATAGGTATCGACAAAGAAATACTCAAACGACGCCTTCTTGTTTCTTATCTGCACAGGGCTCTTCTTGCGGAGCTCTTGTTCTTGCTTATTCATTATATCCTCTCCTTTAAAAAAAATATATTCACGCAGGCGCACTACTTCTTCTCCACGGTGGCGAAAAGTTCAATATGCTCGTCGATATAACAAGCCACCTGAGCAGTCCACTGCTCCTCGTTCTCAACGAAATCATCGTCGAAATCATCAAAGAACGGATACTTCTCATAGAGAGCCATGAACTCCTCGTCGCTCATGTCGCGCTCTATGTCCTCGTGGGCCAAGTTATAACACTTGTGGGCCTTGTTGATAAGTTTGTACAGTCCTGCGACCCCCCAGTTACGGAACGCCTTGTCGGTAGGATTCTTGAAGATAAAACCTCCATAACCATTGTGTATGAGCTGTACCATTCCTCCGTCCATCATCTCCTGATGCAGCACGTCCCATGCCAAGAGTGTAATCTGGTCGCTGTTGAGCTCAGCCATGTTCTGCGCATTGAGCTCACCGCCCAAAGCGTTTCTGATGGCATCCACAAAAGCCTGCACAAACTCGTCCATACCTGCCTCTGCCGCTTTGCGCAGCACACTGTCATTTATCTTAACCTGCGTCATATAATCATTAAAAATTGCAATTTTCAGTTTGCAAAGATACACCAAAAAGCGCACAAACCAAAGAAAATCCGAAAAAATGAGTTTAAAGAGTTAAAAAGAATATATATTTTATCCCTTTTCGTAAAAAAAATCGTACTTTTGTGGTCGGAATTCTGTGTCTTACGTCAGACATTCCGTCATAATGAATGTATTCAAACATTTTATATACTAATATAAAAAATTTAGCGAATATGATCTATTCTAAAGAAGTAGACAACATGTGCGTTGTCGCTAAGGGTCCTAACCACGGACCAGCTCCAATTCCTGAGGAGGGAAAATGGATTCAGGCAAAAGAGATCAAGGACATCTCTGGTTACACCCACGGTGTGGGTTGGTGTGCACCTCAGCAGGGTGCTTGTAAATTGTCACTCAACATCAAGGACGGTGTTATCCAGGAGGCTCTCGTTGAGACAATCGGTTGTACTGGTATGACTCACTCAGCAGCTATGGCTTCTGAGATTCTTCCAGGTAAGACTATCCTTGAAGCATTGAACACCGACCTCGTTTGCGACGCTATCAACACAGCTATGCGCGAACTCTTCCTCCAGATTGTTTACGGTCGTAGCCAGAGCGCTTTCTCTGAGGGCGGTCTTGTTATCGGCGCTGGTCTTGAGGACTTGGGTAAGGGTCTTCGTTCACAGACTGGTACTCTCTATGGTACAGTAGCTAAGGGTACACGTTACCTTGAGTTGACAGAGGGTTACATCACAAAGCAGTTCCTCGACAAGGACAGCCAGGTTTGTGGTTATGAGTATGTACACCTCGGCAAGATGATGGAGGCTATCAAGAACGGTATGGACGCCAACGAGGCTGTCAAGAAGTTCACTGGCAGCTACGGTCGTACAACTGCTGAGCAGGGTGTTGTTAAAGCAATTGATCCACGTAAAGAATAATAAGGAGATACAGATATGATTAGAAAAGTAAGTTACGAAAGTCAGGAACGTCGCGAGAAGCAAGTTCTTGCAGCTCTGAATGCTAACGGTATCAAGAGCTTGGAAGAGGCTAATCAAATCTGCGAGGACGCAGGTGTTGATCCTTATCAGATGTGTGAAGACACTCAGCGTATCTGCTTCGAGAACGCTAAGTGGGCGTATGTAGCCGGTGCTGCTATCGCTATCAAGAAAGGTGTCAAGACAGCTGCCGACGCTGCTGAGGCTATCGGTATCGGTCTGCAGGCATTCTGCATCCCTGGTTCTGTTGCCGATGACCGTAAGGTAGGTCTCGGTCATGGTAACTTGGCTGCCCGTCTGCTCCGCGAGGAGACACAGTGCTTCGCTTTCTTGGCAGGTCACGAGTCTTTCGCTGCTGCTGAGGGTGCTATCAAGATTGCCGAGATGGCTAACAAGGTTCGTAAGAACCCATTGCGCGTTATCCTCAACGGTTTGGGTAAGGACGCTGCTCAGATCATCAGCCGTATCAACGGTTTCACATACGTACAGACCAAGTTCGACTACTACACAGGTGAGTTGAAGGTTGTTAACCGTATCGCTTACAGCGATGGCCCACGTGCTAAGGTTAACTGCTATGGTGCTGACGACGTACGTGAGGGTGTTGCTATCAACTGGAGCGAGGACGTAGACGTATCTATCACAGGTAACTCTACCAACCCTACACGTTTCCAGCACCCAGTAGCCGGTACTTATAAGAAGGAGCGTATTGCCGCTGGCAAGCCATACTTCTCAGTAGCTTCTGGTGGTGGTACAGGTCGTACTTTGCACCCAGACAACATGGCTGCTGGTCCTGCTTCTTACGGTATGACTGATACTATGGGCCGTATGCACTCTGACGCTCAGTTTGCAGGTTCTTCTTCAGTTCCTGCTCACGTAGAGATGATGGGCTTCCTCGGTATGGGTAACAACCCAATGGTAGGTGCTACTGTAGCTATCGCCGTAGCTATCGACCTCGCTATCAACAAGAAGTAATTTCTTTGAGATAACAGAAAAGTAAGTATAAATGATCCCTGCAACTATATGGTTGCAGGGATTTTTTGTCGTACAAAAAAATGTCCGTATCCTAAAAATATTATAGGTCTTACTTCACTACTGTCCACGAAAATCCGTTAACATTCGGAAAAGTAACAAATTGTTAGTTACCCATCAAAATTGAGGCAGAGCTGCTGGTATTTTCCTTCTGTAGAATCTTCCTCTTTCTGTTTAACGAGCAGGTCACACAATGGCATTTTAGTCAACAATGACGTGCTTAAAATTCTTAGAACATCATAAGTTTGAAGCTTTAGCCCCATACATTCTTGTACGATAACGACAAGACAATATGCAATGATAGCTGCATAGATTTGTATTTTTACAGCATTCTCCGATGTTCCATAGAACTCTTTGATGCGCAGATGTTGCTTCAGCCATTTGAAGAACAGTTCTACTCTCCATCTGTATTTGTAAAGTAGGGCAACCTGTTCCGCTGTAACTTCAAAATTGTTTGTGTAAAATACAAATGTCCTATTGCCATCATAGTCATAGAATTCCACTCGTCGAAGTTTATTTGGATATTGCTTCTTAGTCTTGTGTCCCTTAAAACGTATAATTTGGTCAGCCATAATTCCAAATGAAGAGTTGTTATATTCTTTATTCTCTATGACCTCAAACGACATCTTATGCTTCTCTCTCACAACAAAGTATGCTTCTGCTTCTTCTATGATATAAAGTTTCTCAGTTGCCATATACGCCCTGTCAAATATATAAAAACTCTCTTTTTCATAGGGAATTAGCTCCATCACTTGGGAATCGTGAACCGAAGCGTCTGTAATGACAGAAAATGTCGGAATGTCTGTCTTCACATCATACAGTTCATGCAATTTCACTCCTCCTTTCCCATGATGCAGTTTAGTCCACCAGTATAAAAAAAGGCACAGTGATATTGTTGAGGAGTCAAACGCATAGACATTGTTCGATATGAAGAAGTCTTTGACGACTCCACGTTTCTCTCTTGCTATGGAAACCATCTTGTCTGCAAACTCCTGGAATATCTTGACTTCGCGTATTTCATTAGCCTTGCTCAAATTGCTTCTACTGACATTCTTTCCAAAACCAAGATGGTGAAACGCTGACTTGAACGGAGTGATGGTCACAATAAGGTCTCGTAATCCCTCACGATTGGACAACTGACCAAATAGAAGAACCATCAAATGATTCCAACAAGTGAAACTCTTCACATATTTGTTACCTTCATACTTTTTTACCAACCATTTGAAATGGTCTGTCGGCAGAAAGTCACACTGCTGAGAAAATACGTATCGACCTTTGTTCATAAGTATCTGCTTTCAAATTGTAATTTGTAGCAAAGATACTCATTTCAAAAGTAGGGAGTTTATTTTATCTCCTATAAGTTTGTATTTATAGAAGTTTTAAGAGATTGTTAAAAGATTTTCGTGGACAGTAGTGATTATAAATATTTAAAACTTGCACTTAATTTTTTATAAAAAAGAAAGAAAGATAAAGGTTAATCAAAAAAACATCGTATCTTTGAAAACAAAATTATTGAGGCCACTTTAAAAATGGACATATTTTGAATTTAGTCTGACCAGTGTGGTCATTCTGAGTGAAACATAGCAATCAGCTACATTGGTGAATATCTTTCGAGAAACCACCTTGGTAGAGCTGAAAGCCTCTCTGATAGGCCCGAAAAGAACAAATATCGATCTTTGAAATGTTGAAATCTGGAATATTACCATCCTTCGGAGGTTCATCCACATACATCTGCTAATTACATGCATACGATGTTTGAGCAAGCCCCTGTATCGGGTTTTGCCATTACGTGTATGTAAACTGTATTGGAACATGGCGGCTTCAACGTTATTCCGTTTATGCTGCTCCTCCAGAGGAAGGCTTTCAATCTGCTTCCTTAGCTGATAGGCTTTAATGTCTTTGTCTTCAAAGTAACGCCAACCGGTTTTGTTGTTCCAAGGGATTCTCCATCGCATTCTAGAGCCCTGCTTTGTGACGGCTTTGACTGCCTCGTAGGTGTTGCCAGTAGCAATCTCCCTGATGGTAAGACCATCCTCGTCACGTGGTATCAGTTCCCATCTACATCCACCTTGCATCTTACCAGTCTTTAGCTGCATAGCATTGTGGTTCTTTACAAACTCTCGATTGTCCGGACTTTGATAGGCACCATCTGCATACAGATCTTCAATGGTAGAATACGTGACGCGTTCACTGTTTTCCACTGCCTCTTGAAGAAAATGGCAGTCTGCAAATACGGCTGTTTCTACCTGAACGAAAGTGATGATGTTAGGCTTGCCTTCCTCTACAGTCTCTGTGATGTTGGTCACGTAGCCTTGCACCTTCTGGGCATTCTTTGCACGATAGGTTGCATCAGGATCGTTAGGATTCTGTAGACTATCAGCCTTTACCTCCTTCTTGTCCCGGAGAACAACCTTTCCGTCTTCCACGATATACTGTTCATCAAACAGACGTTGAAGAAGATCATGCGCAGGAGAGGTCGCAGGAAAAGCTGCCAGCATCTCCATGATGAAATTGCCAATTATGGCAAGATTGCTCTGAAGCGAGTCCGAGTCTGAACGGTAAACTGTCTTTGAGGAATCCTCTTTCAAGTATTCCTTTGCCCGCTCTTCCTGCTCTGGTGAGAGATGGGTAAGCGTGCATGTCTTGAGGAACCAGACCAGAGTTGTATGTATCTGTTCATAGCGAGACTAGCGAGCGATATTGCTGCCGATAAGCTTACTGTCCATACGGACGCACTTGCCTGATATCTTAAGAAGGCGTATCTAATTGCCGGTAAGTTGCTCGAAGCAGAGCTGCATCAGATCCATACCAGTTCTTTCCTGATACTCGCAGATGCGGCGACGAAAGAGATAATAGGTGTCTATTGATGGGGCACATCCGTCAGAAGTTCCAAGCCGAGGGCCTTTCTGGAAAGAAAGTCAAACTCGCACTTCTCAAACAGATCCTCGTCACTACAACCGAACCCTTCCTTCAAGACCGACATAGCTAAGAGTATGCGGATTGAGGCATTAGGACGGCCGCTCTTCATGCCTTCCGGGAACAGAGGCTTGAAGATATCCTCGTCTATCTTGGTCGTTACAAGACTATAGAATTGGTTATGCCATGCGTTGGGGTCTGAATACTTCTTTGATGCACGGCTTCCTAACAGCATTGATGGAGCCGTGAACATATCCAACAGAGGATTCGGATCTGTCTTTTTAAACATATTCTTTCTGTTTGATGACATAAAGATACGAAAATAATTCCAGATAACAGCATTAACCAGAGATTATTTTAGTGATAAATAAACATCTAAAACAAGCCTTACTTTTTAAAGTGGGCTCAGAAAATTATATTTTAAAACATATCTATAATGAAAAAGAATAAGTTTATATTGCTTTTAATATTTCTTACAATGTTCCTTCAAGCATCTGCTCAACCACGAGTAGATTATACGACTACGGCCAAAATAATTAAGACTTCCCCACTTGCCACAAACTTTATAAATTGGCGATATAACGATTATTACCTAAAGTGGACGGGGTACTTAAACGATAAGAGTATTTGTACAAATATAAAAGATAGAAAAAACATCATAAAAACCTCACCAATGATTCAATCATTTGATGAAAATATTCAATCGTTTAGAATCCGAAAAATCGAATATAATGGCTATTATTGGTACTTATTGTCTATAACCTCATATGAAGGAGCATATGATTATCCTTTAATTCATAAAGATTGGAAGTTTTGGAAAACTACTAATCTCTATATTATGTACCCAGACCAATACTTAAAATTATTAAATTTGCAAAACAACAATAATGATATAATTGTTTATAATGCAGGAAGTTATCTCACTAATTCTACAGAAAACACGTTAGCAACTTCAATAGCTTTAATCTTTAGAAACAATCAGATAGAATATACTCCTAACAGTTCACATTTATATATACGAGTAGAAGATTCTAAAACTATTAGGCTTCTATTACCAACACAAAAAGCATTGGGAACATCACGTAATTTAAACTTTCACAAATACTATTTTGAAATTCCCAAAACAGACTTTGAAAAAGTCATCAATTTTGACAAAGAAACACGAGCACCAATAAAAAGGCGAACACCTGATTCCGAATCAATTTGTGATTTAAATAATTATAAGACATATAGTGAAGCTTATTTTATCGGAGGCATTAAAAATATGCAAACTTATATAAAAAGCAACCAAAGATACCCCACTAATTCTTACTACAATCAAATTGAAGGGACAGTTATCGTATCTGCAAAGGTTGACCAGACAGGAGCTCTTCACGATATAAAAGTAAAACAGTCAATAAATCAAGAATTAGATAGAGAATCGATGAGAATTGTCAAGTCTATGCCAAAATGGGAACCTGCAAAAGAAGAAGGGGTTAGCATAGCTTCAGTCGTAGAAATCCCCATTACTTTTAAACTAAATGATTTTCTTGACAACCAATAGGTATTGCCTCTACAGAAAGTTGGATGTATTCCTGACAATTCGAATAAACATTAGGTTTCAAAATGTGACAAATCTGTGTTTACATTCCTTTTGTTTTGAAATTTGATAACTATCCTCTCCCTAAATGGTATTGATATAAAATGCCATTTAGGGAGAAAGAGTATTCCATCATTTTGCTCCAAAATCTTGTCCATTTAAACTTACCATATTGATTGATTAATTATTCCACTACACATTAATATGTAAAATATATTTATCCACGATAAGGTATCGAAGAACATTTTACAGTTACAACAATATTTCTACTCTCAAGGAAAGATTGCAAAGTACTCATTGAAAGTTCTTTATTAGCTGTAGGCCCAAGCCAAACTGCTTTTAAGCATGATTTTGGCAAATACTCTTTCATGAATGGTATCAAAATCCCATTTTTTACCCTATAGCATTCTTCTCGTTCTATACCATCAGGAAAAGATGGATTACCAATTTCAACAATACGTACTTCATCTTCATAGGAAAAAGCTGAGTTTTTAACTACACTAATAAACATTTGGGCAAACATTAAAATCGCAACATTCTTCTGCCTGTCATCTAATTGTTTAAAATCATCATCTATATCAAGACTAGATATTTTTTTTGATACTTTTGAACAATAGTCTGTTCCCAAATAAACGCATGGCATTAACCTAATCCAATATTGTTTCAATAATGCTTGAATATCAAATTCTAACATAATTCCCCCACCTTGAGCACCATACATACTCCACATTGGCAAATAATCTCCTTTTCTAGAAAAACTAATAGAATGATTATGGTCTGATGATTGACGGTATAGTTTCATAACGGAACTATTATTACCCAACATCTCACACAACAAATTCAGACCAGCTTCATTTTCTTGCTCGTCATTTAAATGAGAATATTTTGTAGCCCAAAGACAGATTTCTCTATTTTTCTCCGGTGAAGGAACTATTATACCATTGACTAGTGCTTGCATATCTGTATAATAATACAAATTTCTTTCGCCTTGCAGTTTTTTAAAATCATAAAATAGCAATGTTATCCATTTTGTCAGTTTTGGACTTATACTATTAAAAACTTCATTTGGATCATCAAAATTAATATGCATACCATTAACAATTATTCAATTAGAATACCATTCTTAGTATTATTACTGCCACTATAACTTCAGTTTCCAACTACTAAAGAATATTTTATATCATTGTCCACTTTACAACTTGTGTGAGCTCAAATAGAAATTTCATCAGCAAACTATAACAACTTTTCCAACATCATAGAAAATGTTTCTACGAAGGTATCATAGTTTTCATTTTTGCATAATATCATTTTTTTCATTTAAACATCTGAATCTTTTACAACAAAATAATTTGTTACTATCTCTATCTAATTTTAAGTTTTATATCAATGCTATTTTTACATTTCTAATTTCCTTACTCTCAACAGATATACACTCTACTTTATTTGCATCAAAGAGAACCACATTTATACCACCCTTATGCAAAGAGCTCTCAAAGCGGATTCCATCTATACCATTCAACTTGCAATATTCACAAATCAACTGAGTAGGAACATATTCTATTTCTGTATCATATCGTCTCAATGGTTTTGACAAGTCATGACTTATCCCCTGCAACAACTTCTGTTTCACAATAACTTCAGACAAAGATTCTGTTGCATTTGAGAACGCTACATACAAACTTAACTTTGATGTAAAATCAAGAATATTAAGATCCTCATTTACTCTAAACTTGGCTACACTCAATCTATCTAGATACAGAGCTCTTACCTCATAATATGTAGTTTCTTCATCTTGGCACAAATACAAATATGGAATTCCCACCGGATTTGCACGTCCCGCAGTAGCCTTGTCATTAGGAGGGCACGACATTTCTTTCGTTGACAACTCTTTCACTCCTGAAGGTATAACTCTAGCTCTATAGAATATACTTCCTTCTGATATTGAGGCATTAGATTCCATAAGATTCATTTCATCAAAAGCCAACAAATCAGCAAAGAAACGTCTTGATTCACGTACTTGCTTTTTAACCGCATTCCACACATTCAACTTATCTTCCATTGATGCTGAATAGGAAACTTTATCATCAACAGAATAGCCATAGTCCTTCAACGACAAAAAGTAAGATAAAATTTTTGTGGCAACGTCTATTGATGAAAAAATGTTCCAATCCTGTTGAACCAAGTCAGCAACTTTTGTTTCTGATTCTGAAGGTTCAAACAAAGCCAACACTTCCTCGAAAAAATCTGAGAAGTATTCTATATCAAGCAATTGACCATCTTGACCACAAACATCACAGGTTCCTTTAGTATCGGATTCATTACAAACCGCAGCTTGCATTTCCTCATCAACAAAACAATTCTTACAAATTTTCATATTGACCAACTATTCTGTTATTAACCCATCAATAAGTTCCAAATGGTTCTTTATTGATAATTTCTTAATATAGCCTAAACCTGGATAACCAGCTGAATCATTTGCTTTATCCACTAGTTCCATAACTGCAGCAGTCTCAGAGTACCCTCCATTTTTATAAAAAGGATCTATCTTTATCGCTGCTTCATGAAATTTTCCACGAATATTTGATTGGTCTAAGTTACTATCTGACACAAAATGATGTACATAAATCTCTTCATCTGACTTTTTATAAGTCAAATGAATAGCAATTGCATACGGCAACATTCCTCCCTCGACAAAGTTTTTGGGAAGTGCGGTATAATCAGCAAAACCATAAAACCCACTATCCTTATAATATAAGAAATCATCGCTAAAAAACTCATCATCATTACTTGCATAATCAGCATTCTTATTCTGCAAGTTAAAATGATCTTCCAACGAAATAACATCTTTGCCCAAAACTCTAAGTTTGGTCACCGCCGAATTAGAAGAGTTTCCATTTACGACATACTTAACTCTCTCATTAGCCAAAAACTTCATCAGTTCTTTATCATGGATGTTTACACCTTCTGGAAAAACCACCATCAATTGAGCAAGGTTATGCGCTTCCGCATAAGCAAGTAATACATCTGCATTCTTTTTGTAAAAATATGCAGGGATCCAATGCTCTCTATCATCTTGCAACACCTTTAGTTTTGGAAGCATATCATTATCTGCGTCTCTCTTGAAATCTCCATCTTTAGGATTCAAGATAAGAGCAAAACGCATACCATTTTTTATCATAGTTTCCAATGCAGAATTCAAGCCATTAACCTGATTTTTAACTGGCTCTATGATAGGAACTATCTTAGCATTATTTGGACTCATTTTGGAAAAGTCTTTCAATGCCAATAGCTCATATTGCTTACCTCTTAAATATGGGAAATACATAACTTCAACTGCGATTTTATAGGGTTATTTAAATATGTTTGCAGAATATCTATCTGCCCTTTAGAAAGTCCTAGTTGGAGGTACATTTGTCGTAACTCACGAGGAGCCTTTTTCAAAAGACACATATTATTCTTTCTCTTTTCTATCTCATTCAAGAAATATCGATGCAACTTGTCTGGTGGAATATCAAACAATTTTTCTTCACAAGCCTTATACATTTCATAATAAGGCACATCTGGAAGTTTACCAAATTCTTCTATGACAATATTCTCATACTCTTTGGTACGCAGACATTTCATCATCATGCCAGCATCTATATTCTTGTTTTCAACAGCAGGTCTTGCTTCCTTTAACGTTAAACAGCCATTATTATCTATTAAAAGGATGATGCCTATGTATGGAGGTATTTCACGTTCATAAGTTTCCTGCATATGCTTTGGGATAACTACATAGCACTGCTGAAACACACGAGTATAATCCACCAATTGACCTGACAATCTACGAGTTGTATCATATTCTGTTTTAATTTCGAAAGCTCTACTGTGCCCATTAAACATAACTAAATCAACAATAGACTTTTGCATTCTAAACTCATTGAATATAACAGTTTCTGGATGAGCATACATATCGATAAGCATCTGATTAATAAGCTCATTCTTATAAACATATTCACACCTATAATTGACACTTATCTGGCGATAAAGATACTTTAAGTATGAAATATAAGTTTTTTCTTTCTTTCTCTTACTATCATATTTAGCATGAATAGCATCAAGACGAGAAAAATCTCCATATTTGATGATGTCAGTAAACAGAGCACGGCTGAATGCGGAAGAATAACTCCGCATTCTATCCATAATAGTATATGTCTGTACGCTCTGTGTCATAATTATCGTCTTTTATATGGCAAAAATACTATTTTATCTTTAATATTCCATATTTTATTGCATAATTTATATTTTTTTCAACTTATTGTCCTACCATCATCTGTGTTAGAAGCTCCTCCATTTCCTTCCTATACATCCCTTCAAGGTCCTTTCGAGTCATTTTTTTAGATGTTTGGACTTTGCTGGTTCCAAGTCCAAGAGTACACTGTTATACTCAAACATCTTATCCAATGGAGTACAACCAATGTATCCTTCCGTCACATTTTGACCTTCAGAATGCCTCATACACTCCTTTAGATAACTTTCCTTGATACCTGCATGAGCTATATTAGTTCCGAAAGAGTGACGAGTCCAAGTGAAATCTCCCAACCAAGAACCTTCTCACAAAGGTTTCTTACTCTGTCTGTAATATTCGAGTTCTCTTGTGAAACTAGTTTTCTTATCTTCTTCTCATCAGTTTCCCCATTCAAGATATATGGAAACACATAGCCATTCTTTGTTGTGTGCTATTAAGTGAACTTTCATTCGGTAGTAAGGCTGATAACACAAGTATAGCATTTGTAACTATCAGTTCTACATATGATTGCGGAATAACAATATCAATGTACGCACACGCATGTGTACATTATTTAATACAAAAAAAATTACTTGAAGCATCAAAAGAGAAATACTGGTCATCCATAATCATATAATTCTCTCTCTGCTTCTTGCTCAGACTCTTAATATCGGGAAACATGAATATCGAAACTATTAGCATCCTTTATTAAGTATTCTACCATATTTCATTTCCTCCTACAGCAACTCATAGTTATAGCCAGAACTCTGATAATATAGCCCTGTCTCTATATCTTGAAGTTTTTCGAATAACTCTGAATTATAAACACAATCTAAAGCTTCTTCAAGAGAATACGAGAAGTCTTCCATCAGCCAAATTGCCATATCTTTGATACGGGCATTAAGCAATATGCCTATCTGTCCGGCAGAAAGTTTTGTTTGTCCTTCCATAATTATATTTTTTCTTTTGTGGGCAAATTTACAAAAAATCATCGAGAATACCACATTTTAGTATATATAAAAGTTTGGAGATTACAAAGAAAACTTGTAATTTTGCAGCACATATAATAAATTGATTAATAGGAGGACATAAATATGGCAACAGCAATAAAAGCAATCCCTACTTTACATGGCGAAGATGCAATTCGATTTCGTGAGGAAATGGAAGCAAACGAAAGAGCATTTCTTTCAAGAACGAAAAGGGATAGAAATAAAGACCCCTTTGTTATAAAAATGAGAGAAATGTTACGCAAATCTGGATTAAGATAATCAAGAAAATGAAATTAGAAGATATTGGTTTTCTTTGTGTACTAACAAAGGAAGTTATAGATGAATGCTATCTTTTCACTTGCGGAGATGACCCTGATATGGATGAGTTTTTCTGCAAAGATGCTCTTGATTATACAAAATTCAGAATGGGTAAATCATACTGCTTCCGTCTAATTGACAACCCCAAAGAAATCATTGCATGTTTCACTGTATCAAACGATAGTATTCGTCTATTCGACCTAGGATCTTCCAAAAAGAACAAAATGTGGAAAGAAATTTCCAATCGAGAAAAACGTTTAAGCAGATATCCTGGAGTTTTAATAGGAAGATTAGCTGTCGCTTCCAAATATGCCAACAAAGGCATAGGAACAGATGTCATAAGATTTATCAAAGAATGGTTTGTTGATGAGGACAACAGATCTGGTTGTAGATTGGCTATCGTAGATGCTAAGAACAAGCCAAATGTTCTTCAGTTCTATCAAAAGAAATGCCATTTCAAATTCTTATTCAAATCAGAAGAAGATGAATTTAGATACATGCATCTACACGAAGATAAATGTTGTGACAAACAAGCTATACGCCTTAATACGAGACTAATGTATTGTGACTTATTGGCAGAAGATTAACGAAGTATTTAAAGATTCTTAGCTTAAAACAGAAGAAATCATGATAAACGACAGAAGACAACTGGCTGACGTATATCAGCAAACTATAGATATTGTACAGGAAGGTCATTATATTTCGGAGAATGGAGAGAAAGTATCGCTGCTCGACAACGAACCGATGCTCAAGGGGAGCAGATTCTACACCAAACCACTGGATGCTTCAAACATACCTACCCTTGCAGAAGGTTTCACCAAGATTATAGTGAAGAATGATGACAGTATCCATTGCGGTCATCTGTTGCAGCAAGAAGGATACAATCCCGTGGTTCTCAACCTGGCAAGCCGTCGCAACCCAGGCGGTGGAGTAAAGAACGGAAGCCGGGCACAGGAGGAAAGCCTCTTCCGCAGCACTAACCTCTTTTTATCTATGTATCGTTATGCAGAATATGCCGAGGATTACGGACTGGAGAAAAGCAAGTTCCAATATCCGATGCCAGTGAGATTCGGAGGCATCTATGTGCCAGAAGCTACTGTGTTCAGGGCTGGAGCCAAGGATGACTTTGCCTTGCTCGACACTCCTTATTATATGTCGTTCGTGGCAGTTGCTGCCATCAATCATCCTGAACAGGATAGGGATGGGAACATCTGCGAAGAGGATGCTGCACTGACAAAGAACAAAATGAGGACGATGCTGCGTATCGGTCTGCTGAACGGACACGACAGCATCGTACTCGGTGCATTCGGTTGCGGTGCCTTTAACAATCCTCCGAAACATATCGCAAGATTGTTTCACGAAGTCATCGACGAGAAGGAGTTTAAGGACAAGTACAAGCTCATCGCCTTTGCGATCCTTGAAGACCATAACTCACCAAGAGGTGGAAACCTGCAACCCTTCATCGAGGAATTCAAGTCATAAGTTCCCACAGATTACACAGATGGGGCTTGATTCATATCGAGAAGAATTCATTGTTTTTCTGATTTTACAAATCTATCCCACAAAACTGAAAGATTTGTAAAATCCATGGGAAACATTCCACTACTTCCAGCAATAAGCTACTCCTCGCTTCTCGCACTCTCCTCGAAGAGCGGCGAGTAAGTAACTGCGCTCGCTTACCCAACCACGAACATTACGCTCGTGATCCACGGTCTGCTTTAATTGTTCATCGCTGTATGCGGCAAAGCGGGCTGCATACTCTGAAATTCTGGACTCGGCATAGCCAGAACAAACAGTTGAAGACTCGGCATTAGTTGCCATTGCATTCTCATTCTTTAAATCTGAATTTGGATTCATAAAGATAATTATTTTAAGTTGTTAAACACTTACGCATCCTTTTACCACCGTGGTTATCTCTATGTGAAACTCGGTTGGTGTGCCACAACTGGGCAACTCTTGATGCTTGATTTCGACTGCAAAAGTAAATCTTTATTTTGAAACCACCAATTTTTTACGGGATTATTTTTTCAGAAAATTCCCCTTCTTCTTAAGAAGAAGATTTACCAAGGGAGAACTTGATATGGTTAAACTTTCGCATATTTACATTATAATAGTATTATAATAATACCGAGCCCACTTTTAAAAGTCGTAACTCGCTCTAAATTGGACTTTGATTGAAAATCAAGAAGTTGGGCGTTTGCCTA
>ERZ780139.524-NODE-524-length-39760-cov-85.147840_pt1 | contig 39760 bp, 45 predicted proteins | sample MGYA00511476_ERZ780139 | MGnify/ENA primary metagenome ERZ780139 (study PRJEB29588, sample SAMEA2158190) | human gut metagenome | biome: human gut; feature: human-associated habitat; material: faeces | place: Denmark | collected 2008/2010 ... | reverse complement strand
ATCAAGTTTATGCTTTATTAACGAGAAGTTTTCTATAGGGGTGCTGAGTAGTTACGTAGTTATAGAAAACATTGAAATAATGTGAAAAGTTTTGGAAGATACGAAGAAATATCCTATCTTTGTGAAATAAAAGCAACCAGCTATGTGTAAAATCTCAGAAGCAACAAAAGATAAGCTCGGCAACACCTTGATTTATATGGCAGAACGAGTGGCAGACCTTAGTAAGACCAAGGCCTTGAAATTGCTGTATTTAATGGAAGAGCGAATGGTCCTGAAATATCATGTTCCTTTTCTTGGCATACCTTATGAAGTATGGCAGGCCGGACCCGTAGCCAAGGATGTTTTCATAGACTTGTCGGATGGACCTTATCTATTGAAAGACTATATTAAGACAGATTTGGTTTGTTCCGCAACTTATCTTGTAGCCGTCAAACCATTCTGTGATGATGAGTTTTCAGAATGTGAGATTGCGATGATGGATGACATACTGAATAAGTATGGCAAGATGACAGCTGCGGATTTGGTTAATGAAACCCATAAAAAAGGCACGCTGTGGTATCAGGAGGCAAGTCAAAATGGATTATTGGAAGCATTTCAAAATCATGAATGCAACAACTCTGACTTGAAGATAGATTTCACGAAAGCGATGACACCATGTGCAGCCGAGTATTATCAGGAAAGTCTTGATGTTCATCAGACAGCCAATCTTTTAAACATTAATGCCCATGTTTGAGAAAGGTAATCTTTTGCTGTTTCGGCCATTTGTTTTCAAAAATGGAGCTATGCCCAAGGATAAGTTTTTCTTGGTACTGGAGAATGTTGATGGCAATTTGTTGTTGGCAAGCCTCCCCACTTCAAAGGATCACGTGCCATCAGATGTGGAAGTAAAGCATGGCTGCTTGGACTTGGCTGAGCGTTTTGTGAATGTCTTTGTCTTTCTGTCTGGTGAGGAGATTCTTTGTAGAGCAAATGGTGAACGTTTTTCTTTCTCGAAGAATACTTTCGTATATGGGGCGAACCTGGATATGTATAACATTTCTCAGTTTGAATTACAAGAACGGTTATCTCAGACAAATATTGAGTTAATAGGAAGTCTTGATGCTGCCTTGTTCGAAGAACTCAAGAATTGCCTATCCAATAGCAAGATGGTAAAGAATAAATACCGCAAGATCCTAAAATAGATGGGTAAAAACTATATAGTCATGTTACTATGTAGAAAAATCCGATGAGTTGAAGGAGTGCGCTTAGTCAATCCTTCACCCTAAAAGATAATGCAAATGAGCGCGATGAAAGCTGGCTTTCAAATTGCCGAGCGCAGCTTATCTTCTGCAAAACGATAATAAAATAACTTTATTCAAAAAACAATACGCGTAACTACTTGTAAAATAGTGGGGACGCTGTGTTGGTGATATACTCAGCATGATGTGAAAACAATATATGTATGGGGATTTTCCTTTTCAAAAGTAGATTAACCATATATACGGAAAATAATATCTTCAAACGATAATCCTCAGGCAATTCAATGGTATGTGAGCATATTTTCTGAGGCGGATAAAACCAAGGCTTTGAATACGCTTTTGCCGTTAAGTATACCTATTGATAATATACATTTTAAGCCGATGTCAGATTTCTTGATAAACCCCAATCTCAACATTAAGAATTAATGCTATGCTTACAACAGAAAATGTAAAACAACTAGTCCGAGGATTTCTGCATGAAGCATGTGGATATTTAGGGATAGATGATTCTCTGATAGGCATTTGTTATGTGCCAATGCCAGTTCCGATTATGATGGTGATGCTACTTAAAGATTCAGATGATATCGTCATTGATAATAAATTGCTTGCAGATGTAGTAGAGCAGAACATATATACAAAATTGCGTTTCGAAATATATCGTGTGGCAAGAGAGATCTATCAGCGCAGAAAGCATCAAGCAGAAGGAACTCAAGAGGATATAAAAGCTGATACAAATGATGCCTATGCCTTTGCTTACGCCCTAAGTTTCTTAAATGGGTTGAGCATGATTATACCCCATCAGATTGTTGATGAATGTCATCCCAGGATTCTTCACATACTCAACAATGAGTTTCATGAGAATTGTGTATTGCATTCTGTCCCCGATCCGCAATTTAAAGGCGAATTTTGCTATCGTGCTAAGAAAACCAAAGAAGCACGTCAAGCAGAATTAAAGTTGCATACAGCAACAAAACCGGTTATTGTATCTCCTGACATATCCAACAACGAGAAAGGTTCTGAAACACATCCGTTTGACAATGTATTGGAAGCATGCCGATTTATCAAAGAAGAAGAGCGTAAGGCATTTGAGAAGGATTATTACATGAGCAATATATTGGCTAAAAGGCAATTTAATTATTGTGCGGATGTAAATATTTATAACATAAAATGGGCTGATGGTAAATCTTCTTACTGTCACCCTGAACTGCCTTCAGATGCCTTTATTGTAAATCAGTTAATGAGTGGCAAATTTTCCTTAAAGCCCAATCTTTATGGACGTAAGTTTCTGTTTCGTGGACAAAGTAAGTATTATGATGTCTGCACTCCTGGGCTTTTCCGCAATCCTAAACAAAGCTACTTTTTAAAGGAACTCATTCAGTATGATGAACTTCGATCAGTCTTGGCAACACACCCACTTGTGCAATTATTTGAACAAGGTATTGATTTGTGGCATGACATCTATCGTTTTGAGGTAAACTATGGCGGATTGGCTCAGCATTATTACAATAAGACCAGCTTTCTCGACTTGACATCAGACATAGATACCGCTATGTTTTTTGCTATAACAGACTATCGCTTTGATGAATATACACCTCATACAGACACAAGTAGTCTTGGAGTGATGTATTATTATGAATTGTCAGAACCGGGCGCATTTTCATTTCAAAAACAGCAGCATTTGTCAACTATAGGCAAACAACCGTTTATGAGAAGTGGAAATCAACATGGTTTCTTGCTAAACATGGCAAAAGGGACTAACTTCAACGAGTTCTCTCAAGTTCACAAAGTGTTCTTCAGACATGATCCTTCTATTTCTCAGCAGATATTTGAAAAATCAAATAATGGAGAAAATTACTTTCCTTCAGACATGCTACAAAAACAATGGAAGCGTTTTTTGAAACAGTTTGAGGAGAATCCTGTCGTTTCTCTTGAAGCTGTCAAAATTAATGTCAAGGATAATACTGTTCATCACGAGACGATAAAAAGTATCAGTTGTAAGTTAGACAATATGTACGGGATAAAGGTAGATAAAGACAGAACACCTGCTTTTGATGCAGATTTTATGGATCAGTATTATGAAGACATGAAAAACGGGTGGTGGCAAAATGTTTTCTGTAAGGACATTCATTTTGTTTCTGGGGATGGCATAGTATACAAAGATATGTTAATGCAAATACCCAATGACTCTCGCTATGCACGCTTTTTTACACGATAAATTTATTCAACTCTATGGAAATCTCTCAACCCCAGAAACACTGGAGTTGAGAAGTTGTACCATAGGGGTTGGATGCTTACATCACATTGATTTTTAAACAATTCAATATGTTGGTACATGCAAAAGTGCCTATACAAAGGGTTATGCCCTAAATTGAGTGCTAACTTGAGTCTGAGATAAAATGCATATTGGGGCATCACCAACCAATCTTTCATCTTTAAAATTGAGATTAGACATGGCAAAGTATTATGTTGAAGTCATATTTTTGAATAGAAGACCAAATTGCGCAATAGGCATACGCAATTCATCCTATTTTAGAAGTAATGGACGACAAGATACCTTTACTTTTAGAAATAATGGTTTTACAATTGAGGCAGAGAGAAGTTGCAGCTATTCTGATGGTAGCATATTGAATAGTAGTCAAAACTCATTGAATGGACAAATATAGAAAGGCTTACTTGTTTATTATGCGCTTGCGTCAGATTTTCCTAAGTTGAAGAATATTTCTATTCAGAGAAAGCGTCAGCGAAGATTTGGAGATTTTGTTTATACTGAGACTTTAGGGTTTCAACAGCCGCTTACTCCAGGAATTGTACGAAATTTACATTTGTCACAAGCGGATGTTAATGAAATTCTTGAAGAAACAGATAAAGGTATTGCTGTAAGGACCGCTTTAAGTTACTGGCTTAAAGGTGTTAATTCACAAGATAGATATTTTAAGTTTGATAGATATTGGAAAGCATTTGACCGTCTTTTGTTGCATCAAGGAAATACAACACGAGAACGTAAGGGAATTCAAGCAATGAAAGCTTTGATACGAGGAAATGCAGGATTGTTTGTGAAATCTACAGCAATGACAAATACTGCCTCAGATGGTTACATCCGTAAGTTTAGCTGGAACAAATTACTATATAAATGCAGTAAAAGATATACAAAACCTGAAGATATTTGTAGGCGTGCAACTGAATATTCTGATAGTCGTGCAATAAGGTTGTTTCAGAGTTTAGTATATGGACCAAAAGTACAAACTGCATTGAGTAGTGCGGGGCTTTGGACAGATGTAGTAAATCATTTTACTGCTAATACTGCTACTATATGTGACATAGATATAGTTTTGTTATTGTCGCTTTCTTATACATATTATCTTCGTTGTAAACTGTTTCATGGCGAAGTTCCCGATAGTACGTTTAAATTGAAACCTACTGATGAAGATTGGGAAATTGAGGAATTGGGCAAATTACTAGAAATAGTAGTGTTTGAGCTATTAGAGCATAATCATATATTTAGATAACAGGGCAATTTATGATTATACAGTTTAAAATATCAAATATCAAGGGCTTTGGTGAATTATGACAAAAGAACAAGTTTTAGCGCAGCAACGTGCTGACTTTGCCGTAGCAAAGTTCATAGAAGAGATATTAGGATCTGGGCATATAAAGGAATATACCTTTGATGAAACCAGAGACTCTGCTTTAGAATGTGCTAAGCAAAATATTGAGGCTTCATCTCTTACAGAACGAGAGAAATATGTGGCAAAAGAGAGTGTAGATAAAGCTGTACATGAAATTGCCAAGATATTTAAGAAAGGGATGATAGAATCAGGAAGATTAATAAAAACAAAATGAATGGTAATGATTAAGGCGGTCCCATCCCGCACAATCTGGCGCAGACCTTTGATGGTCCGCCAACCTTATAGCGTAGCGGTTCCGAGCACCGAGTAGGGCGGTTTCCTCTTTTTCCCTGAGGTTTCTGTCCCCTACAAGGGGAACCGAAGGGGTCGTAAAGACTATTGAAGAAGACCGAGATGAAAGGTGGAGCCTTCCTTAACGGTAAGGAAGAACGGGTAGGTTTTCGAAAGATCCCTTAAGGTTCAAGGGAGGACAGGTAGGTTTTCGAAAAAGTTAATTCATACTAAATATTCACTTAAAAGTGAACAGCCTATCTATAAAAACATTATATTTGCATTGCATAATAAAGAATTACAGCTATGCCACAAGTAACATTAAAGACTATAGAGCAGAATGATAACGTAGGAATGTTTTCTATCTGCTTTGCAGGAAACTCCGAAAGCGAATTTGAGAAATTCCTTATGGAGTTTAAGGACAATGCCACATACAACAAGGATTTCAATGCCATATTATTGGCTTTGTCTAAGATTATAGACAAAGGAGCACTGGAAAGATTCTTCCGCATTGAAGGAAGAATGAACGACCATGTCAGCGCATTGTCTATTGATTCACGCAAGCTCCGTTTGTACTGTTTAAGAATATCAGACCAAATTCTTATCTTAGGAAATGGTGGAGTAAAACTGTCGCGCACATACCAAGAGGATGAAAAGCTCAGTGGATATGTTTTGGATTTACAGACTTTTGACAAAGTCCTGCTCAAAGTCCAAAAGAATGGCATCATTACCATTGAAAAGAATATGATAACAGACATTGAAAGTGCGACCTTTGAAATTTAAGCATTATGATACAGAACAAATTATTCCGTGATTGCCTCGCAGCAATACCTGCCGAGCAAAAGGCAGAGTTCGATTTGTCTTTCGGTATTGCCGAGCGCATTAGTGAGATTCTGAAAGCCAAGGGACTCACTCAAAAGGATTTTGCTCGCTTACTCAACAAGCGAGAATCCGAAATCTCCAAATGGCTCACAGGCAGACATAACTTTACAACTCAAACCATAGCTCGCATAGAAACGGCTTTGGGAAGCAAACTTATTAGCATAGCCCATTGATTGGGCTATGCTTTATTTGTTAAAAGTATACTTAGGTTTATTATATGGAGTACGTTCATGGAGATGACGGAAACTCTCAATACGCTCTTCATTCAGGGTACCTTCATTCCACATTCTATCTAATTCATCATCAGCCATTTGAACAAAATTATCAGAAATCACCTTTTTCATATTCCCAACTTTTCAAACATATCATCAGCACTTTTATACTCAGTCACTCTACCATGACGAATATCATCCATTGCTTCTTCTATCCCAGCCATAACACTGTTATCTTCCACCTGTATAGTTAATATTGCCATAACCTATAATTTTAAACGTTAGACCTTTCCGCAAAAATATATCTTTTTCCTGAAATCACCAAGAAAATCGCAGAAAATCAGAAAGTTATCAGCAAATTACGCAATGCGCCATCCACCTTGTCCCTGTGGTCGCATTAGCAGCACCCCCATGTCCCTGCGGTTTATCCCGCACAAAAAACCGCAGCTCTGCTGCTGGCGTAGACCTCTGATGGTCCGCCAACCTTATAGCGTAGCGGTTCTGAGCGACGAGGAGGAGCGGTTTCCTCTTTTCCCCTGAGGGGAGAAGACCGAGATGAGAGGTGGAGCCTCCCTTAAGGTTAAGGGAGGACTGGTGGGTTTTCGAAGATCTCTTAAGGTTAAGGGAGGACTGGTGGGTTTTCGAAAGACCATTAAGTTCACAAGAAATTACTTGTAGTTTTTCGAAAGCCTTTTTTAAGCCCTATTTCCTAAAAAAATAGCATATATTTAAATTATAAGTAGAAAAAAGATAAAATCTTATACGTAATCCAACATAAATTAGTATTTTTGCAATAAAATCACACTTTTCATAAAAAAGTGTGACGAAAGTAAACGTCATGTGCATAGGCTGCGTGCCAAATAAAAACCCATAAATACAATTCAGATGATGCACATTATGAAAAAAACGACAAAGCTACGACAACCATCGGGTATGGTTGCAGCAAAAGACATAAAGTAGAAAGCGAATATGACGCAGGATTGCTTGAATTCTCCTTCTACAGCCGACGTAAGCTACCGCTTACCAAAGGGCATCCACGTTACTGGGGCTGATGACAAATCGGATCCAGCTATAGAAGGAATGCCCTGGAGCTACTTGTTTTTTACAACAAGACAACCCAGGCTTTGGCTCGTTATCGCCATCGCCAAGCTATGTCGTGATTTTGAAAAAATACTTCTGCCTTGCTTTATACAAAAATAAATGATAAATTCAGTATTTCTTATTTTTAACATCTTCTGAATCGCCTTTAAATAAAGGCGGTTCAGAGGGTGTATGGAAATATAGATGGTTACATTTGATAAATAGAATATGCTTGGAGTACATTATTATAAATATCGAAGTTTGTCTAATCTAAGATATTTCCTAGATATACTTATATACAAGAGGTTATATATGGCTTCTTATAGTGAGCTTAATGATCCTATGGAAGGAGCTTTTGTTATTACTGGGGATCATAGAAATATAGACAATTCTTGGCTTGAAATATTAAGAAGCGAGAAAAATGATTTGAGAATTTGTTCTTTGTCTCGTAGCTTTAATAATATTTTGATGTGGGCTCATTATGCTGATTCCAATAAAGGATGTTGTATTGAATGTGAAGTTGTGTCTTCACCTGATATCGTTGAAGAAATTTCGGTTGATTATGTCCCACATGTCGAGCCTGTAGCGCACTTGGATCCCCCTCAAGCAGCAAAGCAAATTTTATCAAGAAAACTAGAATGTTGGAAATATGAAGATGAGGTACGCTTTTTAAAACATGTACCTAAAGATTCAAATAAGACAAAATTCATTAAAATTAAAATACATCGTGTTTATTTAGGAATAAAACTCTCAAAAACAGATTTGAAGTTTTATACAAATCTTATCCATTCCATCGATGATTCAATAGAAGTCGTACGAATGAGAAAAGACGATTTGTCTTATTAATGAATGGAAAAAGGAAATTTTGCTGTCTGAATGCAAGAACTTCGTGGTTCATGCAGCAGATGAAAGTAAGGTGGTAGTTCAAGGCTTGGATGGCTATATCGTAGCAGAGAAGAGAAGCACGGATCGCTGCTTGTCTGTTCTTTAAGAGAAAAACTGTGAATTAAAAAGTTTGGAAAATATATTTTTAAGATAGTAATTATGGCTTTTGAAATAGATTTGTTACCTGTAGGTTCTGAAAAGAAAAGTGGTGATTGTATCGCATTACGTTTCGGAGACTTACGAAATGGTTGTAAAAGACAAACGGTTATTGTTGTAGATGGTGGCTATGAATCAACATGGAAAGAAACCCTGAAACCACATTTAAAGAAATACTATAACTGTGAATATGATGGTAAACTGCATATTGACTTAGTGATTTTATCACATCCCGATCAGGATCATGTGTCTGGATTGGTCGAAATGGCAAACGATGACGATGTTGAAATTGGGTGTGTAATGATGCATAGACCTTGGATAGAGTTGACGCCTTCATGGTTTAAAGATGGGCGTATCACAAAGGAGTCATTAAAAAGCAAATTGGGTGATGTTTTTGAAAAAGCAAAAGAATTGGATGATGCGACAAGTACTGTTGCTCCAGCCCACTTAGAATTAGGTACCTATGACTTGAATGACGCTAAGATAACTATTTTGGGTCCGTCTTTAAAATGGTATAAAACATGCATTGCTAATTGTGAAAAAACACCAGAGCAAGATGAGAACGTTAAAGATTTACCACAAACACAAGCTAGTTATGGTAACATGGAGTTCGAGCCTTATGTCAAAGGTAAAATTACATGGAATGATAATGAAACAACATCTTCGATTAATGAATCAAGTTTGATAATTTTGTTCGAGTATGAAAACGTTAAAATCTTACTAACTGGTGATGCTGGCAAAGAGGGCTTAAGACAAGCAATTAAATTTGCGCAGGAAAATAATATACGACTTGATAATTGTTCTATAATTAAAATGCCACACCATGGCAGCCGTAAAAATGTAGATCCTGCTATTATTGATGCCTTTGTTGGTAGCAAAAAGGTATATTACTCTTGTGCTTCTGATGATTTGGGACATCATCCATCCCAGAGGCTCATCAATTTGATGAATGAAAAAGGTTTTGTTCAGTTGAGTACTAGTGGTAGTACGTTGCACTGGGGATATAATGCTCCTGATAGAGGATGGAAATCAGCTCCTATATTTAAGTCTTTCCCTCAAATAGAGAAATAAGTATGAGTAGTAAAACTATTTGTATAGATATAGATGGAACTCTTGCTCATTATGAGGAATGGAAAGGGGAAGAACACTTTGGTGGTATTATCGAAGGTGCAGTTTCTGCAACTCATAAGCTTCATAAAAACGGGTGGTATATAATAATTTACTCTACAAGAGCAAATAAAGAACTTATTTCACGTTTTTTAGTTGACTCTAAAATAGAGTTTGATTCTATAAATGAGAATCCTAATCAGCCAGAAAACGCTAAAGACGGTAAACCTTATGCCGATATTTATGTTGATGATAGGGCTATTTGCTTTAATGGGGATTGGGAACAAACACTTATGGAAATCGAAAAGTTTAAGCCTTGGGAAATGAAAAGTACTGAAAGTAAGAATGAGCAATTATCAAGTCAGCTTCTTGTCAATGATTTCCAACAAGCATTTTATATGCTGCGCCATTATGATGATGTAAATTGGAATTTGACTAAGTTTGCTTTTGGGCAGGTTTTAGTTAGTTTGGGTGCTTGTTGGACTATATATTATAAATCATGTGAGTTAACTAATAATAAAGTCTTGCAAGATTACAGCTTGATAGGAATGATTCTAATATTATTATTATCTGCCGCGTTCTCTTTTATGACAATTATTGCAATCTGCAAGAATCGTTCCTATTTTGTAAAAGTTAGTCGATATATAAATGAGCATAGATATTTTGCTTTAGCATGTAAGAGGGATATTTTCTCGAATATCAGCAAGATATGGAACAATCCTAAGTATCCTAAAGTGAAAGATTGGGGTAGCACTCAGATGATATGCTTGTATTTACTATGTTTCTGTTATCTTCTAGAACTGGTTCTTGCAGTTATCTTGATGTTGGTTACAGATGTTAGTTTCTCTAAACCAATTATAGTGGTTGTGCTTTTTATTACGGCATTTTGGGCTTGCTTAAAAGTAATATACACTGTTTTGGACGAATAAATAACTTTATAATAAAAAAGGAAAATGAGGACAAATAAATATCAAATTCGATTTTTTAGTGTTGGAACAGAGTCCAAAGGAGGTGATGCAATTCTTATAGAGGTCTTCGATGAAAACGATAACTCTCACATTGCCATAATAGATGGTGGATATAGTGAAGATGGTCAGAGAATTGTTGACTATTTGGTAGAAAGATATGGTGAAGATAAAAAGGTCATTGTGGATGTTGTATTTAATACCCATCCTGATTTGGATCATATAAGTGGCTTGAAAACAATCCTTGAAAGTGACAAACTGGAAGTTGCTAATCTTGTTTTCAATAGACCTTGGAGAGATGCAGGTTTGAAGAAAGAGTGGTTTGCTGATGGACGAATTACAAAAGATAGTCTGATCGACAGAATTAGAGATTCTTTTTCTATGGCAGATGATTTAGAAAATATTGCATTTAGAAAGGGTATAAAAATTCACAAAGCAGTGCCTGGTTTAACTGTTTGGAATAAAACAATTCAAGTTTTAGGTCCTTCTAAAGAGTTGTATAAAAAGATGTTGCTGATTTCAGACAAGACTCCAGATGGTTTCCTTTCCAAATATAACAAACCATATCAGCATGTAGATTTATCTGAAGAAGATTATAATCCAGTGAGTGGTAAGGTTATTGAATGGATTGATGATGAGCAAACTTCTGAGATTAATCAGACCAGTATGATAATTGCTTTAGAATTGGGTAAGTTAAAAGTCTTATTTACAGGAGATGCTGGTAAAGAGGCAATAAATAGTGCTTTAGATTTCTGGGAAAAATCAGGAAATAAAGCTTCTGACTTTACAATTGTTCAATTACCTCATCATGGAAGCAGGAAAAATATAGATCCCGAAATAATTAGTCGTATGAATGCTAGGAGATATATAATTTCTTGTCCACCAAAAGGAATAGGAGAGGGGCATCCTTCACGTAGATTGATTAATAAAATCTTGGAGTTGGATGCAGATGCGGAAATATATAAGACTGCAGGATGTAATTTTGTCTTTCATGAAGGTGTTGATATAAGTTGTAAGAGTCAAATTCCTTTTGGAATATTTAGCAAAATGGATGGTAAAGTGAAATGATAATGAGTAATTTACAAGAATGGATAGTTCCAATATCTTCTTCTGTTGTAGCAATAGTTATAGCTGTCTTGACCTGTCGATGGCAAATGAGTACAGAGTTAAGGAAAATTCGTGAAAGCTATGCTGCTGATAAAAAGTACAAAGCTTATTATGATGTTGTAAATTTAGTTTTTACACTTCTAGAAGAAAGTAAACAGCATAAGATGGTTAATTCAGAAGATAGATTTCATGAATTATTGAAGGTTAAGCAGGATCTTTTTGTATATGGTTCTGATGATGCATTTAGGACATTTACAAAATATCTGTGTTCATGTTCTCCAAGTGCTGTTGGAACAGATATGTTTAAACCGTTACTTGATTTTATGTTGGTTGTTAGAAGAGAAATATCTGGAGGAAAGAGTACTATTACTGCAGATGATATAATGTTGAACTTAATGCAAGGTAGAGAAGAACTTCTGAAGTATCATGAATTTCAAAAAAACATGAGATTATAGCTCAGTTTAATACATCGGATAGCAACAAGTAAATGGCGTAGAATTTACTGTTTTATGCACAGCTTATCTTGAAGGCTATATTCAATGCAAGGTATCAGAGTATTTACTTCATGATAAAGTCCTTAGTTCTGAGCTTGATGTGATAAAGGAGATGGCAGTGAAATATATGGAACAGTATATTTCGCAGCAGAAAATATCAGAAGCAGATAAGGAGGACATGAAACAAAATCATAAGCTGTGGGCTGAGAAGGTTTTGCAGGGTGTTAAGCAACGACTCCATGAATGTGGAAAAATAAAATAAATCACAGCAATGATATGAATAATTTCAAAGTGATAAAAGTAGCTGTAATCGGAACAGGTCACTTTGGTCTGAACATAGTTGCGCTATTTTTTGTAGTTAAAAATAAATATAAATTTTGAGCCTTATGAAAAATGATTTGTTCTATAAACAGATTAAAGAGAATGATCTTAATAAACCTGTAGTAGGCTTATTCGAAAAATATTCAAAGCAACATCCTGACTTGCAGATTTATATTATTACTAAGCCATTGGGTGAACGATATAATTATCAATATGAAGAGAATGCACTAATTGTGTTAATTCCTGGTCATAAAATGATTTTTATCAATTTAACTGAAGATGAGGATCATTTTGAAGACTATCTGGATGACGTTATTCAAGACTTAAATTCCATCTCTGATAAATATAAGTATATGGAACATATTGGTAGAGCCAGAAAATGGAAGAATGAAGTAGTTGAGAAAATTTCATTTGATATTAATTCATTTAATATTGATAACTTACTGAAAGATACTATTTTACATGGTAATCTTGCCCGAAAAGTAGATTTGTTGATTTCACTTCTTACTGGTAGTATAAATGATATTGATAAAATTGGTCCAGATCAACCTGAAACATTATTGGAAAAAGTCAAGAAAAAGATTATTCTGTTTGATGGTGAGCAGACACGTTTTATCTTTAATAATTATATCATTAAGAAAATTATTTCTGTACAGGGATTATCTGGTACAGGAAAAACAGAGTTGTTACTTCATAAACTTAAAGAATTATATATAAAAGACGATACTTCTACCATATTCTTTACTTGCCATAATATTGCATTAGCAAATAAATTGCGTCAAAGAATTCCTCGCTTTTTTGATTTTATGATGGTTAATAAGCAGATTAAATGGAATAAAAGATTATGGATGTCAAGAGCATGGGGAGCGAAAAGCAATCCTAATTCAGGATTATACTCTTATATATGTAATTATTATAACCTTCCATTTCGTCGTTATTCACCTGGTGTCACCTATCAAATTATTTTCTCAGATGTATTAAATGCATTAAATGCAATACCATCTAAAAACTTTTCACCTTGCTTTGATAATATATTGGTTGATGAAAGTCAGGATTTTCCTGAAGTTTTTTTTGATGTATGCAAGAAGGTGGTTCGTCAAAAAGTATATATCGCAGGTGATATTTTCCAAGATATATTTGATTCTGTTAAGAAGAAAAAATGGGGTGTTGATATTGTCTTAAATAGATGTTATAGAACAGATCCGAGAACTTTGATGTTTGCGCATGCTGTTGGTCTTGGTTTATTTGAGGAGAATAAGTTTAACTGGTTTGATAAACAAGGGTGGGAGAACCTTGGTTATAAGACAGATTACTCTGAGCGTAATTATTTGAAATTGACAAGATATCCAATTAAACGTTTCGGAGATATACAGGCAGATCAAAGTCTTGTAATTATTAATGATAGTACTATTGGAAGAGTAAAAAAGATTATTCATGAGATACAAGATGATAATCCAGATGTTTTGCCAGGTGATATTGCTATAATTTATGTTGATGATAGTAATGACATATATCCTTATATGGATGAATTGAGCAATGCTATCAATATGGAATTTGGTTATCGTGTGAATAGAGGCTATGAATCTAAAGCAGCAACAGAGGATTCTGTTTACATAACGAATGTTAATAATGTCAAGGGCCTAGAATTTCCTTTTGTTATTTGTATAACAAAGAAAATTAAAGACCAGTATAAGTATCGTAATGCCTTATATACAATGTTGACGAGATCCTTTATCAAATCATATTTGTTAGTTACTTCGGCTGAAGGCCTCAATATTTTTAGAAATGGTATCCAGTATATTAATGAGAATAATTGTGTAAGAACCAAAATTCCAACAGAAGAGCAGCAGCATAATATCAATAAGCAGATAGTTGAATTGCAAACCGATCAAACTGAATCTTTTCAAGAAATAATGGAGGATATATTTGAAAAGTCTGGAATTACGGATCCTCAACAGAAGTCTCAATTAATTAAGGCTTTAGAAACAACAAAGATAGACAAATTTGATAAAGATATGATCCAAAAGTTTATTGATGCAAATTCTTCATTTTATTCATGAAAAAAATAAAATATGAACTTAAAGGTAATCTTTATGATTTAGCTTTTCCTCATCATTTATTGAAAGATAGGAGAGACTTAATCATGCTTATATTGGAGGCTTGCCGATATATGCAGCAAAACGCAACGACGGATCATGCTGGTAATTTATTAATGTTAGTTGTAAATGACATGAATCGTTTGTTCTTTTGTAAAGAGAAGAAGATGTTTTCTATTAGCTTTCCATTTCATACAGAATGTTATCCGGCTGTTCATTTTGATTTGGATAAAATAGAAATTGATTCTTTCATGATATCTAATTTGTGCGATTTTCTAAATTCTTATGATTACGAAGAAAAAAGTATTTATGATTTTGCAACTCCAATATTAGAAAAAGAGCAAAGTGTTAGCAATGATTTTTGGGTAGTATTAAAGCATCTCTTAACTTACGAAATAGGATATGTTAGATATGACGATGATATAGATGGATTTAGGGTGGCTGCTAATGAAGGTCATCCAAAACGACATCCTCGCTATCATTATGACATAAACCTAAGTCAAGATGCGGCTTTTAAAATAGGATTATCAAAGCAATTAACACCAGAGAAATTTGTAGATTTTTTGGATGATACCAAAGATCGAAAATCGTTAAAAGATTAAAAGTCTATATTCTTCAATACTCATAAACATAACACTTATGACCGAACAAGAATTAAACGAGTTGCGGAATTCCTATACAAAGGAGATTCTTGCAAATATGATAATGGCGATATTTTAAAATTCAAAATATACATAGTATGAAGGTTACGTATTATACGAATAAACCTCTAACTTTTAAATATACAGATGACGAGTTAGAGGTAGCTATCAATGGAATAATTGAGCAAATAGAGGATGATACCTTTTTCTTTGATGCTCTTTGCGATGCATTGATGGTGAAAGCACAAAATGAAAATAAAATAGACAATGCTCCAAATACAGTTTATCTTTCAAACAATTTAGATGCTAAAGAGTACGAAAGAGTAAGCATCATTTTATGGAAGAAAATTTGGGCGCATGAGTTATGTTTGAATTTTCATTCTAATGAATCTAATTTCAGTAACTACTCATTTATAATATTGAAACGAAATGAATAAAAGTGCCGAAAAATTGTTTAAGCCAAGCGTTATAATTGAAGATCAAAATTTGGAAGCTGCTGGCTTTATCCAATCTGGTAAATAAACTTTATACTCTTCTTCCTGGGTTTGGGGATGATGATCAATAAAAATGGAATTTAAATTTAGTCAAATTATGGTATAACCTCCACTGACATTAGTAGGTGGAGGATTAAATCTCATATGCGTTTAGGCAATATGAGGTGATACCGAAAACTTAAAATATAACAATGAAACTGAAAACATTTAAAGTTGTAGAAGTATTGGGGTAACTAAAGAAATCTCATTTAGAGACTTCTTCTAAAGACTGATATATGGCTGAGGTTTTCAGAGCAGAGGCAAAATCGCTTTGCCAGCATGTTGATGACGCCGCAAAACTTGCTGATTTTTTAGAATATAAGGCGAAAGAAATGAGGAAATAATAGTAAATGAACAATATGGATAATTTCTATACAAATGATAAAAGCACACAAATTGTGCTTGCTTTATTAAAAGCTCATGGCATAAAAAAAGTTATTGCATCGCCAGGAACAACCAATATAGCATTGGTTGCCAGTATGCAATATGACTCTTGGTTTGAAATGTACTCTGCAGTAGACGAACGTTCAGCAGCATATATGGCTTGTGGCTTGGCATCAGAAAGTGGTGAGCCTGTTGTTATTACTTGCACAGAAGCTACAGCATCACGCAACTATTACCCAGGTCTTACAGAAGCACATTATCGCAAATTACCAATTTTGGCAATTACTGGTACGCATGGTGATGAAGTCACCGGACACCTAAATGCACAGTCAATTGATCGGAGCCAAACACCTAATGACACGATTAATTTCAATGTCAGTATTAGAAAGATAAAAGATAAGAGCGACGAGTGGCTTACTACAATAAATGTAAATAAAGCAATTTTAGAACTGAGACGTAACGGGGGCGGTCCTGTGCTTATAAATTTGCATGAGGCAACGGGTGATGGTTTTGATACACAGGTTCTTCCGCCAGTTAGGAAGATAGAGCGTATACTTGCCAATGATTCTTTTCCAAGAATTACAGATTCTAATTCTGTAGCAATCTTTGTCGGCTCGCATAAGGTGTTTACAGATGAAGAAACATTTACCATTGAATCTTTCTGCGAAAAGCATAATGGAGTGGTTTTCGTTGATCATACAAGTAATTATTATGGAAAGTATAAAGTACAGAATGCCTTATTGGCTTGCCAGAATGATCAAAGGTTAATGAAACATCCAAGTCTATTAATACATATAGGTGAGGTTTCTGGAGAGATTTATAACACATATCATTTGTATGCCAAAGAAACATGGCGTGTAAGTGAGGATGGAGAGATTCGTGATCTTTTCAAGAATTTGTCATATGTATTTCAAATGGACGAGCAGAGTTTCTTTGCTCATTATTCCGATGTATCTGATCATAGCAAAGACACATCATACTATGAGTATTTAACTGCGGTGTATGATGAATTGTTAGATGGGATTCCTGACTTACCTTTTGGTAACATATGGGCAGCACAACAACTTCATGGGCTTATACCTAAGAACTCGTACTTGCATACAAGTATTTTCAATAGTCTGCGTTCTTGGAATTTCTTTAAATTAGATGATAGTATCAGAACAGGGTGTAATGTAGGAGGATTTGGTATAGATGGTAGTTTGTCAACTATATTAGGATCGTCTTTAGCTAATCCTGATAAGCTACATTATTGTATTATAGGCGATTTGGCATTTTTCTATGACATGAATACTCTTGGCAATCGACATCTTAGTTCTAATATTCGCATTCTTTTAGTGAATAATGGCGTAGGAACAGAGTTTAAGAACTATGATCATCCCGCTGCAAAGTGGCAAGATCAAGCAGATAACTTTATGGCAGCAAGAGGTCATTTTGGTTGCAAGTCGCATAATCTAGTAAAATCATATGCAGAAGCTTTAGGATTCAAATATCTTTCAGCCAATAATAAGGACGAATTTAATTCTGTCAAAGATGAGTTTGTCAAAGAAGAAACTTCGGATCAGCCGATAATTTTTGAGATTTTTACAAAATCGGAAGATGAGAGTGAAGCGATAAGATTAGTTCGTAATATAGTAAAAGACAATCGTAGCTTTACTCAAAAAGTAAAAGGAAAAGTGCATTCAATAGTAGGAAAAATAATCAAGTAAAATGGAATCTCGTTCGGATAGTAAACGTTTAGCAAAGAATACATTGTTATTGTATGGACGTACATTAATAATGATGTTCATAGGCTTTTTCACTTCACGAGTTGTTTTAAACGCTTTAGGAATTGAAAACTATGGTATAAACAATGTTGTGGCAGGTTTTATTGCCATGTTTTCCATTGTCAGTGGAACATTAACAGCAACCACACAAAGATATTTAACTTGTGAAATAGGAAAGGAAAATGGCAATCCCAAAAAAATGTTTGGTGTTGCTATGAATATTCATATTATATTAGCTATTATATTGTTCGTCCTCTTTGAGACTATTGGTGTGTATTTTCTTAATCATGGCTTAAACATACCTAAAGAAAGAATATATGCAGCTAACTGGGTCTTTCAGTTCGCAATATTATCCACACTGATTGGAATAATTAATTCACCATATATAGGAACTATTATTGCCCATGAGAAGATGGGAACTTTTGCATATTTTTCTCTTTATGATTGTATCGCAAAACTGTTAATAGTCTATTTGTTGTATGTGACTCCTTATGACAGATTAATAACATATTCATTATTCTACTTCATCGTAGGGTTATTGTCTACGATTATGTATAATTATTATTGTAGACGAACATTTGCTGAAGCAAGGTTCTCTATTATAAAAGACAGGTTTTTGTATAAGGAAATGTTTTCCTTTGCTGGAATGAATTTCATTGGTGCTTTTGCCAGTTTACTTAGCATGCAAGGAACTGGTATCCTTTTGAATATTTTTTATGGTGTGACTCTTAATGCAGCTCAAGGAATTGCGACACAGGTACAAGGACTTGCTACAAAGTTTGTTGGAGATTTTGCAACAGCTCTTAAACCGCAAATAACAAAGGAATATGCATGTGGTAATCATCTCAAATCAAAAGAGTTGGCTTTTAAGGGCTCTAAATTTAGCTACTTTCTTACATTGATACTTGCATGTCCGATTCTTGTGAAAACTCCTTACATTTTGGAATTTTGGTTAAAGATATATCCCCCAGAAGCTATACAGTTTACAAGACTAATGGTTTTCTATACGATGATAGTCTTGTTGTCTGATTCTTTAGTGACGGTAATACTGGCAACAGGTAATTTAACATCTACAACATGGTGGATTGGAGGAACTCGTTTGATGATATTACCAGTTTCATACATAGCTTTAAAAATAACCAACATTCCATATGCTGTAATAATAGTCCAAATTGTATTTGAATTTCTTTCTTTGTTTATACGACTAAAAGTATTGAATGTTATAGCAAAACTGAATTTTGTAGGTTCTTTTATAAAAGAAGTGTTTTTACCGATTTTTACAGTATCTACAATTTGCATATTTTTGACATATGTTATTAATTTAATTGTATCTGATAATTTTATCGGACTGATATTATTATTTGGTTTTTCAGTATCAACAACATGTCTTGTTATTTACTATCTTGGTTTATCAAGAATGGAACGAGATTTTGTATATGCTACAATAGTAAAAAAAATAAATAAATTTAGAAATGTTAGAAAAAATCAAACGTGTAATTAAGTATATCCTATATGGTATACCTACTGAGCATATTCTAAAATGTAATGTAGTAGTCTCTCAATCTACTAAAAAATTATTAGGAAAAAACATCCTAATTACTGGAGGTGGACGAGGTCTTGGTTTTTACATTGCTCAAAAATGCATCTTAGAAGGTGCAAATGTGGTTATAGTTGGAAGAAATAAAGACGTTTTAAAAACAGCAAGCAAAAAATTACAATGTCAGTATATTGCATTTGATTTGTCTGATATTTCCAACATATCTAAAATGTTGAATGGAGCAATAAATATGCTTGATGGTAGAATTGATTGTCTTGTTAATAACGCAGGTATTTCTTTACATGAGAAAAACATGATGGAAGTCACATTAGAAACTTTTGACAAGCAACTTGACATTAATTTAAAAGCCCCCTATTTCTTGACTCAAAAATTTATAAAGCATTGCATTGATGTTCATAACAAGAAAGCGTCAATAGTTTTTGTTTCGTCAGAAAGAGGGTTATATTGCGACGAAATACCTTATGGTTTAATAAAAGCTGCAATAAATAGTCTTACACGTGGCATTGCAAGGTGTCATGTTCGTAATGGAATTCGTGTAAATGCAATAGCGCCTGGAATCACTGAAAGTGACATGACCATTGCTGATAGAAATAAGAATATGGCATGTGAGTATAATTGTGGTGGTCGTTTCTTTTTGCCAGAAGAGGTTGCAGAAACAGCCGCTTTTATTCTTTCTGATGAGGCAAATTGTATCAATGGTGAAATCATCGCATGTGATCAAGGAAATTATCTAAGATGTGATTGGTAACAATATGGAAATAGGAATTTTAACATTTCATCTCGCACACAATTATGGGGCAGTTCTCCAATGCTATGCTTTGCAAGAAGTATTAGGTAGAATGGGGCATCATGTTTCTATCATTAATTATCAACAACCATATATTTTAGAGCAGTTCAAGCCCAAACGCTTATTTGGAATAAGAAGTTTCATAAAGACATTAGTAAATGGTAATATTAAAGATTACATTTACAGAAGTGCTTTGCCATATATTAAGAGGCATAATTTCGAAAACTATAGAAAACGATTCTTAAAAGAAACTGCTCCTTGTTATACTATCAAAGATATACCCTATTTCGATCTTTATATTATAGGAAGTGATCAACCGTGGAATCCTGATTTGACAGGTGGCCCGGATTTGGTTTATTGGGGGCAATTTGTGAGAAAAGAAAGTAGTAAACTTGCAACATATGCGATGAGTGGCTCATTAGAGGCTATAAGCAAAGTTGGATGGAGTCAGATAGAATTATATTGTAAAAAGTTTGATTTTCTTTCTTTTAGAGAAGTCTCGTTAGCTGATAAGTTTTCTTCGTTTTCAAATGTCCCTTGTGTAAATTCGTTGGATCCAACTCTATTAGCTGCTGCACATATTTGGTCCCCTATGCTGAGTTATAAATGGCAAAAGCGGAAATATGTTTTACTCTATCATGTAGGTGGTCCAAAGGAAGTTATTGATTCAATGACAAAGAAAGCTAAAGATATTGCAATTAAAGAGGGGCTTGAGTTTATTGATGCAAGTAAGTATCTTTATTCTCCATCCGACTTTGTTTCTCTTATTAAATATGCCCAATATATTGTCACTGCATCATTTCATGCTATGGTTTTTTCTCTAATTTTTCATAAACCATTCGTTGTTGTCAATACTGGACAGGCTTCTGATATACGGTTTTACAATCTATTGTCTGCCTTAGGAATAGAGCAGATCTGTTTGAAGGATATAAATGAAGTTGAAATCCCAGTCAAGCCTGACTGGGACCAAATAGAAGAATATCTTCAAGTGATGAGAAAGAATTCTATGGATTATTTAATAAATATCACAAAATAATGAAACAACAAAGGCTGCTTAATATAGAACTTTTACGCATATTTTCAATGTTCCTAATTTGCTTATGGCATGTAAATGGACATTTCCTACCTTTGGTACCCAATGAAACAAATCATACAGCAGGAATAATTAATAACATTACTCCCTACTTAACATTTCATGTGGATTTGTTTGTTATGATTACTGGTTATTTTGGTGTACGAAATTCTGCAAAGGGTGTAATAAAGACATGTTCCTTGGTAATATTCTATTCGTTAATTCTTGGTCTAACAATTAATTGTCTGGGGGGGGATAGTTTGAAATGGAGTCACTTGTTGCCATTCTCAGGATCGTCATGGTGGTTTATGCAAGTCTATCTTGTATTGCTATTGATTGCTCCATTTTTTGAAATGTATATACAGCAAGCTTCAAAAAATGGTCTGTTATCAATATTGTGTGTTACCTCTTTCATAAATATATATCTTGGTTGGTTTAGACATATGCCACTTTACGATCATCACGGCTATTGTATATTTAACTTCCTAAATCTTTATATCATTGGACGTTGGTTGCATACGGAAGGAAGGCTGGCAAACAAGTTGAAACAAAACCTATATGTGCCACTGGGGGTGTTTGTGCTTTGTTGTGCAATAAGGTATAAGGTTCAACCGGTTACAGAATGGAATTGGTGGGATTACTCTTCTCCTTTAAATATCGCGATGGCTGTTTGCGTGTTTAGTTTGTTCCTTAGATTACATGTGTCAACATTGTTGACTAAACCTGTATTGGCATTATCGTCTTCAGCTGTAGCTGTTTACTTAATAACTGATTATAAAGGATGCTATGAATATTTTGGAACGTTGCTGACTGTATTCATGAAGCATGGTAATTCTGCTATTTGTCAATTCTTCTTGATTGTAGCTTTTGTAACATTTGTTTTCCTCTGTTGTTGTTTGTTTGATAAACTTCGAATTATGATAACAACGCCATTGGACAGATTCATTTATTCAAAAATTGAAAAGTATGTTTAAGAAGGCTGATATTTTATTAGTGAAAACATGCGATTGGTTCTTGCATAAAATATTGCGTAGTAAATGGAAACGTGGTAGTAATCAATGTATGCGAACATGGTATCATTATAAACATTATGGGTATTTGCTTAAGAACTATCGTGATGTTGAAGTTCCTGTTGCTAAAAATGATGGGCCGATTTGGATGTTTTGGTGGCAAGGGATCGATACAATGCCTCCAATTGTACGTAAATGTTATGACCTCGCAGTATTGCATGCTCCCAAAAATAATCAAGTAATATTACTTACAGAAGCAAACTATAAAGATTATGTACATATTCCACAATATATCGTAGAAAAAGTAAAGACGGGCGTAATAACTTTAACACATTTCTCTGATATCTTAAGAGTGTCATTATTATACGAACATGGTGGATTGTGGATGGATGCAACTCTCTATTCTGCTGATTACATACCTGAGCGTATTTTTACTCAATCGTTTTTTTCTGTCAGAACCCCTAAAGAAGGAGATTGGGTTTCTCGATGTCTATGGACAGGTTTCTTTATGGGTGGTGTTAAAGGACATCCACTGTTTGGATTTGTACGAGACTTATTCTTCAGCTATTGGAAAGAACATGATGAATTGTTGGATTACTTTTTGATAGATTTAGGTATAGTAATGGCGTATGATAATATACCACAAATTAAAAAGTCCATTGATTCTGGTGTCTGGAAAACAGACAAACTGTTCATCCCACAGTCCAACATAGATAAAATTATAGATTTAAACAGTTATCACGAAATTTTGAAAGAATGGTCATTCTTTAAGATGACATATCGTGATTTTTTTGGAAAATTAATTGCAGATAAACAAAATGGACAATACACTTGGTATGGATACATGCTCTCTCATTAGACTTTCTGTTATAATTCCCGTTTACAATGCCGAAAAATATTTGTATAGTTGCTTGACGACTATATTCAAAATAAAAAAAGAGGATATAGAAATATTGCTAATAGATGATGGTAGTACGGATAAATCAGGAATGATTTGTGATGAATTTTCTCGTAAAGATGCAAGATTTCATGTTTATCATAAAGAAAATGGCGGAGTCAGTTCTGCCCGTAACTTTGGTTTGGCAAGAGCTAAAGGAACATGGGTGACATTTGTTGATGCAGATGATGCACCTACGGAGTTAATGCTTCTTTATCAGCCAGAAAAAAATACTGATTTAGTTTGTTTCAATTGGGAATACACAACAGGTGATACGGAAGGCGAGAATCTTATTGAAGGCATTTATAGAGGTGAAGCAAGGAGAAAATTTTTGAACAAGCATCTTGTTGATTTTGTATTTCGTACTCCATGGGCAAAACTTCTTCGACGCAATATCATTGTCGATAATCATATTTTTTTTGATGAACGTTATCGTTTGGGTGAAGACAATCTATTTGTCCTTGATTATCTTTTTTGTTGTTCGGATATAGAAACTAAACAGCAGCTTGGATATATTTATCTGCGGCCATCACAAACAAAATATCAGTTGTCATTGGCTTACGCAATAGAATACATGAGTATTTTTATGCAAAAATATAAAAAACTTAATGTAGATTGCAAGTCTTTACTTTTACTTTTAAAGTACTACTATTTTATGAGAGTTGGTGACCATACACTGAAAACTATATTTCAGTGGGAACAAAGTACTGGTATCGAAGAAATTAACATGATTTGTTGGGAACAATATTCATGTAAGCAACGAGTGAAATTATTGTTAATAAAAAACATAGCAAAGTTATGGAATCTATAAATAAAACTCAATATATATAGACGGACTCAAGGTGTCATGTCATTTTCCATGTACTTTGGCATAACATGTTATATTCCATCATTCAATGATGGCAATAAACTAACATAAAGTGATGAATGAACAATATAAAATAACCATTATCGTAGCTGTCTATAATGTTGAAAAATATATTCAACGTTGTGTAGATAGTCTTCTTAAGCAGACGCATCATAATATAGAAATAATACTTGTTGATGATGGGTCAAAAGATAATAGTCCTGAAATATGTGACCAATATGCCCAAAAGGATGAAAGAGTAAAGGTTATCCATAAACTTAATGGTGGGGTAAGCTCTGCTAGACAAGCAGGGTTAGATGCAGCAACAGGTGATTTCGTAATACACGCAGATCCTGATGATTATGTGGATGCAGACATGATAGAATCTCTTTTGTCTGAGGCAATAAATACTAATTCGGATATTGTTACTTGCGACTTCTTTTTAAATGAACAAGTTAAAAAACAAGATTATAAAGACAGTTATGATCTATTAGATAAGCTTGTTAATGTGGAGATCATATGTGTTTGTTGGAATACATTGGTGCGCCGTCGTTTTGTATTAGACCACCATGTGACCTTTACGCCCAATTGGCTTTGTATGAGCGAAGACTTTCTTTTTATCTGTCGATTGCTTGTTGCTGGAGCTAAAGCTACACATATTCATAAGGCGTTTTATCATTACTGGGTAAGTAATAAGGAAAGCTTGACAAATAAAAGATCAGAAAAGAAGTTAAAGTCAATAATGACAGTGATTGATGAAATGGATAAAATGTTGCTAGCAAAACGATACGACAACTTTTATATCCGTAAGAAATACGCTGTTTTATATGCCTATCAAGGAAAGATGTTTAATAAAATATCTACCGTTTATCCCGAAATACATGGTCGTATGATTGCAGAAGGTAATTGGGAAACTCGGAACATGTTTGGAAAGTTTCCTGCTTTAACATATTACTTATCACGTATAAACCACTATTATCATCGTATTGTAAAGTAATAAATCGTTTGTTTCATTTTAATGGAACAGTAATGAATCTAAAATACAAAATAATATTATAATAATGAGTAAACCAAGATTAATCGCATTTTATTTGCCACAGTTTTATCCAACTAAAGAAAATGATGAGTGGTGGCAACCAGGATTTACAGAATGGACTAATGTAGGAAGAGCGAAGCCTCTATTCCCTGGTCATCATCAGCCAAAGGTCCCAGCAGACTTAGGATATTATGATCTTCGTGTGCCTGAAACACGAGAGAAGCAGGTAGAGCTTGCTAAAGAAGCCGGAATTGAAGGCTTCTGCTATTGGCACTATTGGTTTGCAGGTAAACGTCTTTTGGATAGAGTGTTCAGAGAGGTAGTTGAATCAGGTAAGCCAGATTTCCCTTTCTGCCTTTGTTGGGCAAATCATTCCTGGCTAAAGAAGGTTTGGGACCCCACAAAGCCAAATAAAATGTTAATGGAACAAACATATCCTGGTGAGCAAGATTATATAGACCATTTCAATGCCATGCTTCCAGCATTTAAAGATCCTCGCTATATGAAGTGTAATGGCAAACTTATCTTTGGTCTTTTTGCTGCATTAGATATTCCAGATATGGAATTGTTTAAAAATACTTGGAATAGACTTGCAAAAGAAAACGGGTTTGAAGGATTTTGGTTCTTTGGTCTTTGCTATGGAATGGATAATGGAAATAAAGTAATAGATAAAGGTTTTGACGCAGCATGCGTTGATTATATGCAAATGCAAAATATAATCAAGAACCCTATAAAAGATTTTATGTGGCATGTAGTGAGAAAGTTTACAAGTTTTCCTAAATATATGTCCTATAATAAGTATATGAAAGATATTGAACGATATTTTCAGCCAAAAAGTAAGTTTATACCATGTATTGGGCCAAACTTTGATCATTCTCCAAGAAGTAGGAATAGAGGTGTAATATTACTAGGCTCAACTCCTCAAAAATGGTACAAATTGTGCTGCTCTATATTTGATAAGGTAAAACAACGCAGCCATGAAGAAAATATTGTTGTTGTAAAATCCTGGAATGAATGGGGAGAAGGTAATTATTTGGAACCAGATTTACAGTATGGTAAACAATACATTGATGCAACACGAAAGGCTTTGAATGAGACAAATTAAATGGTATAGGGCTGTTCCTTGTTAAGCGGTATGTTAAAATCAACAATGAGGATTAAAATTTGAATAATAATCATTATTTTTCGTAGTATTCATACTTGTAAAAAAGATTCTTTTTTAAGAATGTGAATTAAAAGCTTATATATAAAAAAGACATGTTAGAAATGCAAAATAAAGAGCAGCAGCCATTAATGGTTACAATTCGTTGCACCGTCTTTAACCACGAACGCTATCTCCATGAGTGTTTGGATGGCTTCGTGATGCAGAAGACGAATTTCAGGTTTGAGGCAATCGTACACGACGATGCTTCAACAGACGGCAGTGCAGCAATCATAAAGGAGTATGCAGAAAAATATCCAGATATCATAAAGCCGATATACGAGACCGAGAACCAATACTCAAAGCATGACGGATCTCTTGGAAGAATTATGAGAGAACACACTCATGGAAAATATGTAGCTTTCTGTGAGGGAGATGATTATTGGACAGACCCATTGAAATTGCAAAAGCAGGTTGATGTTCTTGAAAATAATCTAGAATGCAAGATTTGTTTTGGCATTACAGAGACTATGACTGCAGATGGTAAACCAACCGGTAGTTTTTTCCCGTCTTCATTTGAACACATAGGTAATACCATAACATTAGAGGATTTCTGTAGAGAGCAGTTTACTCATGGTCAATGGTTCGGACATACATCAACCTTTATGTATTCTAAAAGCCTTGATGATATAAGAAACCAACTTTTAAAAACTGTTTTCAAAGATTTTCCTTATGGTGACATAACTATTGTTCTCACAGGTTTTCTTTATGGTAAAGGCTATTTCATTAAAGACACAATGAGCCGCTATAGATTGAATTCGGGTGGATTCAACTCAATGATGAAAAAACACACAGACAAGGCAATTGCTGTGGAGAACAAGTTGATATTAGGAATGAAGGCATTCGACGAATATACCGAATTTAAATATCATAAGCATTTGCAGAATAGAATTCAACGTTCTGAATGTATTAAAGAGTATTTGAGTGGCGGCAATAATGCCCTTGTATATTTGAAGCCAAAATATTGGAAGTTTGGAAAAATGTTAGGTGCAAAATCATTGGTTCTGATGATTTTGCAGACAATAATGCCTGGTCCGTATTATTTCTTAAAGAGAAAATTAAAGAAATCTTAATTATGGATATTCCCCTGAAGGTTAGCATTATAGTGTCCTTATAAGACTATCAAAGGCATGATGATAAATAGCATACACTATGACAAGCAGGCGTATCATGGCATGTTGCGCAAGCTGATAAGTACAGGTGCTATTTTTCAGTATGCAAAGATGATACTGGTTGGGGGTGCTAAAAACTTGCTGTTCTTTATATATCCTAAGGCGCTTAATAGTAAAGAGTATTGTTTTTGTCCGTTCGTCGGACTGTTTAAATAAGAGTTTAGAAATGAAGAAAATAAAGGCAGTGGCTCCATACGCATTCGGCGGTAAGCAGGGTTTCAAGTATCATCCATACGAGGCTTGGGTGAACATTGGCGGACGCACAGCAAAGCCACATTACCCGCCAAAGGTGTTGCACCCGTTGGCATACAATGTAGATTACCCTTCTTTATGCAAATGCAGAAAGGAAGTACGACTCCGCTTTGTGGAACCCGTAGCATTGACATACGATGCGTTCCCCGACTATATGTTCTACGAGATAATACCGCTTATTTGGGACTGTTGGCCACATTATTTCGGCAAGGTAGCAAAATGGTTAAAAAGACACAGAGTGAGAACCGCCATATTCACCTCGTCGCAAACAGCAGATCTCATGCGTAAGGAGTTCCCGAACATGAACATACTCTCCATTCCTGAAGGTATAAACGTTGCTACATATCATGCCGGTAAAAACCTTGCGGAAAGAAATATAGACCTGCTCGAATATGGCAGCATTAAAAGGAACTTCTTCCAGCATTACGTGGCAGGCATCGAACACATAAACAGTCAGAATGCAAACGGCTGTATGCGCACATTCAGTCAACTGCTCGACACTATGGCAGATGCAAAAATAACCATATCGCTACCGCGCTGCGATACGGCGCCCGAAGAAACCGGCGGCATAGAGACACTTACCCAACGTTTTTGGGAAGGAATGCTGTCGCGTAGTGTGCTGTTAGGCCGAGCGCCCAAAGAGCTTATCGACTTGGTTGGATACAACCCCGTTGTCACCATTGATAAGAAACACGCCGATGAACAAGTGAGGGATATAGTGGAGCACATCTCAGAGTATCAGAACTTGGTAGACAAGAATCGAGAAACGGCTTTGAGAATGGCTCCTTGGGAAATCAGAATGAAACAAATAATGGAATGGCTGGAAGGTCTGGGGTATGAAAAGTAAACATATAATTATATGAACAAAGCGATAACAGATAGCATAAAATTTATTTGTTGTATAGGAATATTTATACATCATTTTTATCTCCATTCACCGTATGTTGGATTCTTAGGACCAACCGCGTGTGTAATATTCTTCTTTCTGAGTGCATACGGAATTAGTGTGTCCTTAGAAAAGAAACCGATGGCATTACTTCCTTTTATAAAGAAAAGGCTATTTAAGATTTATCTTCCTTTGTTGATGATAAATACATTATTTATTTTAGGAACAGGACTGCTATGCAAAGGTTACTTTAGTATCCCAATTTTCAATGTTTTTGGAGATAATATAGATTTTGTGCAAAATGTTTCTACATTGGATCTATTTCTTTGCATTGTAGGTATCTATAAAATTGATGGGGTAACCTGGTTCTTGAACGTATTATTTGCCATGTACTTATTTTTATGGTTTATTCATAAAATGGCGAATAAGACACAAAGGATAATTGTAACATCTATTGCTTATAGCATTTTTGTAATTGGTTGCATAAACATTACCCCCCCGTTATGTTTGGACTCATTTTTGATCCTTTGGGAATCGTAATAGGTGTTCTTTTTGCAGAGAAAAAGCAACTGATTGAATATATACAATCAAGAATTACCACAAAGTTAATTATCCTAATAGGGATCATAGTTTTTACACTTGGTTTTTTGATGGGAACAATGCAGAATATAGAAGGACGTTACACAAAGCTAACATTATTAATTGTTGCTGTTTTGTCGATAATTTTTACTGCAGCTTTAGCTACGGGCAAACCAACAAAAAAGTTTAGTAGCATTAGTACGTTTTTGGGTGGAATATCATTTTTTGTATATCTAACCCATGAAAAGATTGCCAACATAGTATTTTACTTTCGAGGCAGTAGTTCATTGGTTCTGACATCAATCGGAATCTGTATAATTTCTGTTGTTCTCTATTTGTTTTATCAAAAGATAATAAAAAAGATATATGGTTAAAATTATAGCAGTCGTAGTCACTTACAACCGACTGAATTTGTTGCAGCGAGTTGTAGGAGCTTTGAAAGGTCAGAGTAGAAAACTCGACAAGATATACATTATTAATAATGGTTCGACGGATGGCACTAAGGAGTGGCTTGACGTTCAAACCGGCTTGAACGTAATCCATCAGGAGAACGTTGGTGGGTCTGGTGGCTTCTACAGAGGCATCCAGGAAGCCTCGAAGGAAGAGTGCGACTGGATATGGTGTATGGATGACGATGTGTTTCCGCGAGAGAACTGTCTGGAAACATTGCTCAATGTAGCAGAACGACATGAGAAGTTGGGAATAGTTTGTCCGCATCGTTTGATGAGCGGCAAGACGTTTGTAGGTGAGGCAAAGACACTCAATCTTACAAACCCGTTAAGTGATATGCACAACGACATGCTTACGGCTCAGGAGGTGGAAAACAACGAGACGGTGAGCATTGTAGGAATGGCTTTTGAAGGTCCGCTTATCCGCAAGGAAGTTGTCGAAAAGATTGGACTTCCGAACAAGAATCTGTTCATCCTTTATGACGATACCGATTATAGCTATCGCGCTGTGTTGGCTGGTTATAAGGTTCTGGTGGCAAGAGACGCCTTGATGGACAAGCACGACTTCCAGTCGAACTCCAGCTACAGAGAAGACAAGATAAAAAACAAATGGAAACTGGCTTATCATATCCGCAATACTGCCTACTTCGGGCATAGATATGGCAAGAACATTTGGGTGAGACATTTTGCAGCAATGCCATTCCTCCTGCATATGTATGGTGCCATTACGTTCAACTTCGTAAAAGGTCACAAGTATTCGCTCTCTGATTATGGATTGTTCTGGAAGATGATGAGAAGAGGAGTCAGAGAAGAGTTAGGTAAAATGTAATTGTAGAATCTTTAAATCTTTTTCAATGAAATATGATTTTCTGATAGTTGGCTCAGGATTGTACGGAGCAACTTTTGCTTATTTCGCCAAGAAAGCAGGTAAGAAATGCTTGGTGATTGACAAGCGCCCGCAGTTAGGCGGTAACGTATATTGCGAAGAGGTTGAGGGCATTCATGTGCATAAATATGGTGCACATATCTTCCATACCTCTAACAAGGAGGTGTGGAATTTTGTGAACTCTATCGTTGATTTCAATCGCTATACCAATTGCCCCGTTGCTAACTATAAAGGCAAACTGTATAATCTGCCTTTCAACATGAATACCTTCTGTCAGATGTGGGGTGTGACAACACCGGAAGAGGCAAAGGTAAAGATAGACGAACAGAAGGCGGAAGCTGTGGCAGCATTGAACGGACGCGAACCTGAAAATCTGGAAGAACAGGCTCTGTGTCTGGTAGGTAAGGATATATTCTATACGCTTATCAAGGAATATACAGAAAAGCAGTGGGGACGCAAATGTACCGAATTGCCGGCATTCATCATCAAGCGTTTGCCAGTGAGGATGGTTTTCGACAACAACTACTTCAACGACAAGTATCAGGGCATACCAGTAGGAGGCTATAACAAGTTGATCGACGGATTGCTGGAAGGCATCGACTGCAAGACCGATGTCGATTTCTTCAACTCGGAATACAAGGACTGGAAGATGTTTGCCGACAAGTTGGTTTACACCGGCGCCATCGACGAGTATTTCAACTACTCGTTGGGCAAACTCGACTGGCGTACCGTAAGTTTCAAGACCCGCATAGAGGATACTGCGAACTTCCAGGGCAATGCTGTCGTTAATTATACCAGTCATGAGAAGCCCTACACACGTGTGATAGAGCACAAGCACTTTGAGATGTTCGGTCAAGAGGTTTACGACTGTCCGAAGTCGGTTGTGTCGGAGGAATATTCTACAGAGTATAAAGACGGCATGGAGCCATACTACCCAGTGAACGACGAACGTAACAACCAGCTTGCAGAACAATATCGCAAATTGGCTGCAAATGAGGAGAATGTAGTGTTTGGCGGCAGACTGGCGCAATATAAGTATTATGATATGGCACCTGTAATAGAGCAGGTGATGGAATATTTCAAGAAATAAACTCTTATTTAGTAAACGTATGATACCAAAAATAATTCATTACTGCTGGTTTGGGCGAGGACCTTTGCCTGAGCTTGCACAGAAGTGCATTGCTTCGTGGAAGAAGTATTTGCCTGATTATGAAATAAAGGAGTGGAATGAGGACAATTTTGATGTGAATATTATTCCTTATACTGCTGAGGCATATCAAGCAAAGAAATATGCCTTTGTGAGTGATTATGCTCGATTCTGGATTCTTTATCAATATGGAGGAATCTACTTTGATACGGATGTCGAGGTGATTCGTCCTATTGATGATATAGTAGAAAGGGGAAACTTTATGGGATTTGAAACAGATCCTAAACCCCAGTTGAAGGAATACGCGAGCGAAGCGAGCGTCAACCCTGGCCTCGGCATGGGGGTGGCCCCTGGCCGAGACCTCATAAAGAAAATGCTCGACTACTATGAAAACAAGCATTTTATATGCGAAGCGAATATGAGAAACCAGATAACTGTGGTGCATATCTGTACGAAGGTCTTGATGGAGAACGGACTTCAGAATGTGGAGGGTATACAGAAAGTGGACGATGATATATACATTTACCCGGCAGAGTATTTCTGTCCCATCAATGTAACGACAGGTCGTATTCATATTGAGAAAAACACTCGAACCATACATCATTATGCAGGCACTTGGGTAGACAAGAATTTCTCGCTGAAGGAATTGGTAAAGCGTATTCTGCCCGAGGCGTGGGTTCAATCGCTAATCAATTGGAAGAACAAAAATAAATATGTTGAAGTTTGTAAAAAACACAGGGAATATTGTTAGGAAATGTGGATTTTTGTGGGTGAAGAATCTGCAGCGCAACTTTCCGTATATTTTGCGCTTGCGTCTTTGTTCGGCTTACAAGAAGAATGCGTTTTGCTTCGTGATAGATCCCAACATTAAGCATCCGGGCTTGGCGGACAGAATGAAGGCAATGATTGACTGCTATAATATCGCTAAGCTGAACGGATATGATTTTCGCATCGTGTTCAAGATGCCATTTCGGTTGGAAGACTATTTGCTGCCGAATGCTGTAGATTGGGTTGCAGAGTACACAGACTTGAATTACTCTTTGATGGGTACGAGATTCTTTAACGAGTTGAATTTCTTGGAGGAAGACTCGTGGAAAGGACGTACAAAACTTAGCAAGAACAAGGAGTATCATTGCTACAGTTATGTAGGCAATCGTCAACCGAAGGTGTTCCCAGAGTCGGGATACGAATGGAGCAAGCTGTATGCCGAGCTGTTCCGTCCTTCAGATCGTTTGCAGGCTGCTATCGACCAATGCGGCTACGACGAGCGTAGTTATGTGGCTGTTCTCTTGCGGTTTGTCAACGCCTTGGAGAACTTTGAGGAAGTGACTTGCTGGGATAACGCTTTGCGCACCGAGGAGGAAAAGGCGGCGCTCATAAACCGATGCAAACATGGTCTGCTAAAGATAAAGGAAGAAAACACAGGATGCCGTGTCTTGGTGTTTAGCGACAGCAAGCGATTCCTCGATTCATTGGAAGACATACCGGTCGAGGTGCTTGACCATGACAGTGTCGGACATGTAAGCTATGACGGTAATGAAGATGCGACATTGAAGACCTTTGTCGACCTGTATATGATAGCCCGTGCGAAGAAGGTATATCGCATTGATGCTCCTGAACTTTACGCATGGAGCGGCTTCGCCGTGACCGGAGCAATGATTGGCGGCATAGACTTTCTGACAGAAAGAGTATAAACAATTTAGTACGTAAAAATGAAAATAGCTATATTGTTGACAAGTCTGGTGCGTCCACATTTTCCTCACATATGGTTTTGAAATGGGATTGGTAAAAGAATATATTATTATTTAGATTAAAATGAAAGCTATTGCTAAATTTTACACATGGTTCTGGATTATTTATTTCCCCGTGTGTATCGCATTCGCTGCTACAGTTGATTTTGACTGGAGCGATGAGATATTGACGGTTCTCCTATTGACTTATGCATTAGGAAAGCGTCGCTATATGGTGAAGAGCAAGAGAACTACGGAGATTTCCATTTACATCCTCTTGATGGTTTTCTATCTTGCATATTCACTTATTATACAAGTGACGACGCCACGAGGTGTGTTCCTTGATATCTTGCAGCAAGTGAGACCATATACTGTGTTCTACCTGACATGGATGATGGCGCCTGAGTTCACGAACAAGCAAAAGAAGCGCATAAAACTGGTGATGCTTCTGTCGTTCTTTGGATATTTGTTTGCATTCATATTAAAACCGTCGTTGGTTACACCATTTGGTGGCGGCGAGTCGGTTGCTTTAGGACAGATTGCTCTTTGCTGCGCAATGGTTTATTATTTGTTCTCTAAGCAGACGAAGCAAAATAGAAATATTGCTATACTTATCATGCTTTTAGGATTGATATCAGGCAAGTCTAAGTATTTCGGTGAGTGCGTAGTGTTTATTACACTGATGATGTTTGTGAAAAGTAAAATCAATTTTACTTCGGTTTCTACTTTGTTGAAAGTGGCAGCATTGGGATGTGTTGTTATCTTTTTTACATGGACGAAGTTTAATGCTTACTATGTGGAGGGTTTTCAAGATGATGCTCAAGAAATGGCGCGTCCGCTTACCTATGAAACAGGAATGAAGATTATGTTTAAGGATTATATCCCGTTTGGAAGTGGATTAGGCTCGTTTGGTACGGCTGCTGCTGCGAAGGAATATTCTCCTTTGTATTATGATTATAAGTTGGATATGGTTTGGGGATTGACTCCTGAAAATCCAATATTCTTGGCGGATGCGTTCTATCCCACCTTGGCAGAGTTTGGTATTGTGGGACTTTTCTTCTTCCTTTGGTTCTGGAAGCGACGTTTATGGGAGTGTAATAAGATTCCTAATATCGTATATTATCGCATGGCGCTGATGGCCATTTTGGCATTGGCTTTGGAAAGTACTGCTGATTCTTCTTATCTTTCGGGTAAGGGTATGGGATACTTTATGGTTCTTGCCTTGTGTCTGAATTCTGGAAGGCAACAAATGAATTGCAGCAAAAGATCTCTAAGATAGAAAAATAATGATGAACATAATCATAACTTCTCCTTCGTTGAATCCGAAGGTGAATGTGAGTGGCATTTCTTCTGTAACGCAATTTATTATCAGTAATAATCGGAAGCAAAACTACTTGCATTTTGAACTTGGTAAGAAGGATAAGGAAAAGGGGGGATGGCATCGCATTCCTGCCTTGATGAAGAAATATAGGGAGTGGAAGAATGTGCTTGCTCTGCATCCTGATGCGATTGTGCACTATAACTTCCCACTGTCAAAAGCTTCTTTGTTGCGTGACCCATGGTTTATGAGATATGCCTGGAAGAATGGCAGAAAGATGGTGGTGCATGTGCATGGAGGTCTGTTCCTGACGGCTCCTCATATACCTGGTATTCTCATGCGTATCATGAAATGGGTTTTCGGACAGGATTTGCCTTTCATCGTGCTGAGTGATATGGAAAAGGATATCCTGACTGAGAGATTTGGGGCTAAGAAGGTCGCCGTGTTGCCTAACTGTGTGGATCTGAGTGATGCTGCTGCTTTTGAAAAAGAACAGGTCCTTCATGATGAATCAAAACCATTACGTATCGGTTATCTGGGTCGTATAGAACCTAATAAGGGAATGACGGAACTCTTGGTGGCTTGCCAAAAACTGAAAAAGGAAAAATATCCTTTTAAACTCGTTATCGCTGGTAAGGAACAAACGGAAGGGGAGTATCTTCCGCAGTTTGACCAGTGGCTGGGGGACAGCTTTGAATATGCTGGTTTGGTTTCGGGTAAATCAAAGTGTGATTTCCTCAGAAGTCTGGATGCTTTCATCCTTCCTACTTACTTTGAAGGATTGCCGATGTCGCTTTTGGAAACCATGAGTTATGGTGTGACTCCTGTTGTGACTCCTGTAGGCAGTATTCCGCAAGTGGTGAAAGATGGTGTGAATGGTATGTTTATCACTGACCATGACAGCGATTCTATTGTTTCTGCCATCAAACGACTGGATAAGGACAGAAGTATTTTGAGAAAGTTGGGCATGGCTGCCAGAGAAACTATTTTCAATCAGTTCTGTCCGGAAAAGTATGTTGAGAAATTGAATTCGATTTATCATCTTGCCAATTAGGCTCTTTATTTCATTTTAGAATTCATGAACATTTTTCAGATATTACAAAAGATAAGTCTTGTGCCTTCGTATTTGTGGGACAAAATGTGGGCGCCTGTATGGAAGCGGTGCATGAAGCACTGTGGCAAGGGGGTATATATCCGTCCGATGTCTTCGGATTTCAAGGGATTGTGGAACCTGTCGGTAGGAGATGGTACTTCTATTCCTAAAGGGAGTACTATCTATTGTACGGATGCACCGTGTACTATTGGTCAGAAGGTGCTCTTCGGTCCGAATCCTACAATCATCACCGGTGATCATCGTATTGACATCTTGGGCAAATATATCGCGGATGTTACCGTGGAGGATAAGTTTGTGGATGGGGTGAATGTATATGACCTGCCTGTCGTCATCGAGGATGATGTGTGGTGTGGGGCAAATGTGACTATCCTGAAAGGTGTCACTATCGGGCATGGTTCGGTAGTGGCAGCTGGTGCTGTTGTCACTAAATCCTTTCCTCCTTATAGTATCATTGGTGGTATTCCTGCTAAACTAATCAAAATGAGATTTACGGAAGAGGAGATCAAGGAGCATGAAAGAATGTTGGATGTGAAATGACTTGGATATTAGAACATATTATCTATCCTATATTTAGTAGAATGGGGATTGAGAGGGACTGATATTGGTAAATACATTCAATATGACATCTGACCACCTATATATCATCGGAAACGGATTTGATTGCTATCATGGGGCTAAATGTTCTTATGCTGAGTTTAGAAAGTATCTGCTAAGACATAGGTCTTATGTGTTGGCAACTTTTGACCTCTATTTCGGACCGAGGTCGCTGATGAACAGCTTTGAAAGTTTCAAGGATTGCTTGAGGTGTCTCGAGATTTCATGGGGATGCTCATCTGGCGGCGTCTACCCAAAGACAACATGGGCCGAGAACAATCTGTGGTGGCGGTTTGAAGAGCATCTGGCTGACCTGAACAGGGAGAAGGTGCTCGATGTTCTTGATGTTGTCTTGCCTAATTGTGACGAAGATTCGGATGGGTTCAGATATTGCGACTATTATCTGGGGCTGGACGGCATATCGGACATGTTCAACTCTTGCACGTTTGAAATGAGGTATCAGCTGCATAAGTGGATTAACACGTTGGCGTATGAGAAGGGGTTTAAGAAGCGTCTGCTTGATATCGACAAGAATGCCCGGTTCCTGACGTTCAATTATACTGATTTTCTGGAGTCGGTCTATGGTATCGGGAGGGAGCAGATAAGGTATATTCATGGCAGTAGACATGACGGATATGGAAGCTTGATTATAGGGCATAGCGCCGATGACGAAGGGGACTTTAAGGCTTGGGTGAAACGTAACGAGCACAGACGGAGGTATAGACCTAACCTTAAAGACAAGAAGGGACGTTATTTTGCCAATGACAAGCTTGCGTATCTTGCTTATTTCTTGAAGGACGAGGCTAAGGGCAACTGGAGGTCGTCTGTCAGGTATAATGCGGTACAGGAGGCCCTGGGACGGTTTGAGGATTATTATGCCATTAACATGAAGCCTACGGAGAGCATTATTGCGGCAAACGAGGATTTCTTTGAGGGCTTGGCGTCTATAAGAAAGATTTCTGTTCTTGGTCATTCTCTTTCTGCTGTTGACATGCCCTATTTTGACAAGATTAACGAGGCGATAGGCAAGGATGTTGAATGGGAGATTAGTTGGCATTCTGATGATGACATAAAACATATTGAGGCATTTTGCAGGAGGTTCGGAATTTCTTCTGACAGATGTCATAAATTCAAGTTAGAGGAGCTATCTGTGCTCCGAGGCATCCATTCGCCTCTGGCGATCTGATTGTTATCTGTGGTATGGATGCAAGTTGGCATCTCAACGATGCTTAAAACCAGTTCCTGTAGTGGCTCTTGCGAACAAGGGATGTTAATGGTTATGGTGGTGAGGGATTGCTCTCTCACCACCTTTTCTAAGTTACATAAGGTCATGGGATTGACAGGGGATAATATGATTGCACCTATGGATGTAAAGAGGGGGAAAATGCTTCTTGATGACATCTTGAGTGGAGGCAATTTGGGGCATTATGACAAGCATCACGTTTTGGGGCATAACCTCCTGCGCCTGTATCGTGACGCTCGTCTTTTGAGATATTATCCTGCCGAGGCTTTGAGTGAACCGATATTCAAAACATGGCACTTTCTATGGAGATTGAAATTCCAAAAGAAATAAAAGGAACACATCTTCCTTCTTTATAATATACTTTTCGAGGATAAAGTTTTGTAGTACGAATCTAAAAAATATTACCTTATGGGATTGCAAGAGTTGGGTGGATGGGAGGATAGCCATAAGGAATCCGTCGAAGGGACGGCTAATATAACTTTAAATATATTTATAAATTTAAACTTTATGAAGAAAATTGGTTTTTGTTAGGTCGGGCATAAAGTTGCCCGACTCATCGAGAAAATGAAAGGGCAGAGTTTTGAAGAGTCTGCCAAGTGTATAATCGCAATTTTGGATTTATCAAGTATTGCTATCAAGTTGTACTTCGGAGTTCCAATTGATTATGTTGACGTGTTCAATGCGGGTCAAGATGTTATGTCGATTGTGTAGTACATCAAACAGGTGATTCAAACTCATGTTTGACACCGGGGAGGCGGTTCGCCGCCTCCTTTTTTATATAACTATAATAAGTATTCATGAGGGTGTGTCATAAGTCTATGACGCACCCTCTCCACCTCTCATCTCGGTCTTCTCCCCTCAGGGGAAAAGAGGAAACCGCTCCTCCTCGTTGCTCTTAACCGCTTCACTATAAGGATGGCGGACCATCAGAGGTCTACGCCAGCAGCGGAGCTGCAGTTTTTTGTGCGGGATGGGACCGCCTGGGGATAGTTGATTACAATTAATAGTTTGCTGTTTATAGCTTACTGTTGATTTGGGGGTAATTGGCTGATAATTTGCAGATTTCTTTCGATTTTTTTGGTGGCTTCGAAGAAAAAACGTACTTTTGCGGCAAGTTATATAAACTAAATAATAGGAGATAAGATTATGGCATTAGCAATTAGTGGTATCCCTATGCTTACAGGTGATGAGGCTTTAGCTTTCAGAGAAAAAGCTGAAGAAACATTGAAAAAGCGTGGTAGCATAGATTTCTCAAAGCAACGTGCTGAGATGAAGGCTATTTTGGCAAAAGCAAGATTTTAAAGTTTGTATTATGGGATTTCTTGCAGACAAAACAGTGTTTTCACCATTGACAAAAGAAATATTGGAAGAATCTATTTCATTTTCATGTGGCAATGAAGACTTGGATGGATTCTTCCATAATGATGCAGCGTCTTATTCCGAAAACTTGTTTGGTAAATCTTACTGCTATTATCTTGAGGAATCAAAGGCAGATATCGTATGTGCCTTTACGGTCTCAAATGCCAGTATTTTCACGAAGTACTTGCCTAATGCGAGAAAGAAAAAGGTTGGAAAGCATGTTCCTCATATAAAACAGGATTTGATATATCCTGCTGTACTTATAGGAAGATTGGGAATTTCGACAAAATTTCAATATCTTCATATAGGAACAGAAGTAATGGACTTTATTAAGTCCTGGTTTGTTGAACCATATAATAAAACAGGCTGTCGTTATTTGGTAGTTGATGCCTATAATTAATTTGATAGAATTCGGTACCGTTGAAAGATATGGTCTATTCTATGAATAAAAAATTATAGGTGGCCATTGGCTTTTAAATAATATATAACTAGACAATATGGCACAAGAAATAATTCCTGATAAGCAAAGTGTACTTTCTTGCTTGAAACAGAAAGTGTATTACGTTGATTTTTATCAGCGTGAATATGTATGGACCAAGAATACGGTGGAGGTCCTCTTGAACGATATCTTCTATGCCTTCGAAATCTCGTATAAAGAGCACAAGGATGAGGAGATGTCGCAAGAGGTGCTGGAAAAGTATAACTGGTACTATCTCAATGTCTTTATCACTAATAAGGTGGAGGGTAAGGTGTTTATCGTCGATGGGCGTAAGCGTCTCCGCGTTTATACCTTGCATAATTCAAAAAAAGCAGTAACAGCTGA
>ERZ780139.516-NODE-516-length-39965-cov-5.641318_pt1 | contig 39965 bp, 36 predicted proteins | sample MGYA00511476_ERZ780139 | MGnify/ENA primary metagenome ERZ780139 (study PRJEB29588, sample SAMEA2158190) | human gut metagenome | biome: human gut; feature: human-associated habitat; material: faeces | place: Denmark | collected 2008/2010 ... | reverse complement strand
TCTTCTGATACCAACAAAGCAATAGTTGACATTGGCTTCTAGAAAATATTGTCTTGTTATTAATGGATTGTTGAGATAAATATCTTTTTGATCAATCATGATTTGTTTTAAAGTATCGCGATTCATAATATATGTCACCTCTTTCTATATGAGATAATTATATATCAATATCGTCTTGTACACAAGACATTATTATAAACAAGTTGTCTTATTCAATACGTATAGAGATATAGATAGTATATGCGTATTTATGGGTATTATAACAGGGAGTCGATTGACTTGTCAGATAATCCGGAAGAAGCTACATTTTCTTTGGCCCATGCAACCATACCTTAAAATGCAAAGGATAAACTTATTGACATAATGTGCGATACACAATATAGTGCAATAAACACAGTGGATTTAAATAAAGGATACGGAAGGGAGGACATTGGATGAATTGTGATGAAATTGTTTCAGGATTAATTTTAGAATTCAGACGAGGCACACTCATCATGGTAGTGTTAGCACAATTAAATAAACCAATGTATGGATATTCGTTGGTAAAGGAATTAGAAGGGAAAGGTATTTCGATAGAAGGCAATACATTATATCCTCTACTGAGAAGACTAGAGAGTCAAGGTCTGCTAAAAAGTGAATGGGAAACTGAGGCAACGAAGCCAAGAAAGTATTATATCATCACAGAAGATGGGAAGCTGGTTTATAAAAAGATTAAAGAGCACTGGAAAAAGTTTTCTCAGTCAATCAATGTTTTAATGGAGGAAGAATAGATGGTAAAAAATGATTTGATCGACAGATACATTTATGCAGTTACGAAACATATGAAATCTGCCATGAAAAAAGACGTGGCGGCGGAATTAGAGACAATCATACAAGATATGTTGGAGGAACGATGTGAGGATGTCATTCCAACTGAGCGTGATATCAAAGTTGTTCTAGAGGAAAATGGAGAACAAGGCAGTAGAATGGGGGTACCGCAGACGAGTATAGGGAGTGGAAAACAATATTATTTTTGGATAGTAGCGGGAGCATGTTTTACGCCTTGGGCGGAACAACTGTTAATTTTACTGTTAAGTTAAGCACTTCCGGCTCCGTGCAGATGGGATATATCAATAATAGCGGTATAAAAACCAGAACCTATAGTGGGATCGGCAGCTCTCATAGTACCTCGTTTACGATTCCGTTTACGGGGTATTACAGATTCTATGTAACGAATCAGTCGTCTGGTACTCTTCAGATTACTGGCGGTACGATCAGCTTTTAATATAATTATATTTTACTTATAATAGAGGCATTTATGAGAAAAATTATTTTCAAAGTCATAAAATGGATATTGCTGGTGCTTATTCTTATTTTGGCAGTAATAGTGGTATGGAATTATGCCTGCAAGAGAAATGAAGCAGGTAAAGTTAAAGATGCGTATGGACAATCCGTAGAAGTGGCGGGCAAGAATATGGTTGTGGATATAAATGGAGAAGAAAATGAAACAACGATTATCTTGTTACCAGGATGGGGCAGCCCTTCACCTGTATTAGAGTTTTTACCATTGGCAGAACAATTATCAAAAAAATATATAGTTATTACAATAGAGCCGTTTGGTTATGGGTTATCTGATGTGGCTGGCACAGAGAGAAACATTGATACAATAGTAGAAGAACTGCATGAATGCGTAAAAGAACTTGACTACAATCAATATTATTTAATGGCGCATTCTCTTTCCGGCCTATATTCTTTGTACTGGGCTAATGTATATCCGCAGGAGGTACAGGGATTTATCGGAATTGACCCGTCTGTGCCAAAGCAATCGGATGAGGAGCCGTTTCCTATTAATATGATAGCACTGAATAAATTGTCTGCCTATTTGCAAAAAGTGAAAAATATAACTGGTATTACTCGTTTACAATCTGTTGCTCATTCAGAAAAAGCAATCTATGCGGATCTGTCCTATGGATATTCTGAAAAACAATTGGAAGTGTATCGGATTTTAAGCATGGACTACATGTATAATAAAGATGTTATGAACGAGTTGAAGCATATGGAGGAAACCTTGGAAACTGTAAGAGATATGAAATTTCCGGAAGATTTGCCGGTATTACAGTTTATATCCAGTTCAAACTGTGAAATTATGGATTTGTGGGAACCATTACATAAAGAGGTTATAACAGAGACGGGGAGGAGTGAAGTAATACGCCTGGATGGAGGGCATTATCTGCATTTTGAGAGGCGGCAGGAAATTGTTGAAAAGGTAAATGAATGGATTTTAAATTAGCGAATATTTACAGGAAAATATACTGAGTAGTGTTGGACAGGAACCTGACTTCTTTTTGGGGGTGGGTTCCTTATTATTAGATTTAAATACGTTGTGGAGAAGAGTCATGAAAAACCAATGCTCCGAAAAGCCGGTTCGGTATCCAAAAGCAATTTAAAAGATTCATGGGATTAAAATTCAGCATAGCAGAGAATCATGCGCTGTAGACCAATAAATGAAAGCTATATAGTAGAAAAAGGATTTTGAACATATGAAATGAGAATCAATAATACGAAAAATGATATCAAGATTTAGTTTGTAAAAATTAAATTTGATAAAATACTAGAGATTGCTAACTTTTTGGGAACTTCATTTGTTATATAAAATAGAAGATAAATTTGAGACGAGGAAAATCAAATGAAAAGACATCGGAAAAGTCCTTTAAAAAGAATTGTATTTTTGAGCTTATTTCTTATGTTGGTATCTATAGCATTGGGAAGTAGCATTAACGTTATAAAACAAGGTAAGATCTGGTTGCTAAGTGGAAATGCTAAGTGGAAATTTTTCAGTACAAGCGAAGCAGATACTTCTCAAGGTTGGAATCTAATTCTCGTTAATAAGAATTATCGTATTCCAGATAATTATGATATAGAACTTACAGAATTATCGAATGGAGAAAAAGTAGATTCAAGAATATATCCAGATTTGCAGGATATGTTTAACGCAGCAAGAGCTAATGGCTTGGCATTATTTGTAAGAGAAGGATATCGGACACAAGAAGAACAACAGGAAATTATGGATGAAAAAATTATGTCTTATATGGAGGAGGGATATTCGAAAAAGGAAGCAAGAAACCTTGCAGAGAAATATGTTGCAAAACCAGGTACGAGTGAGCATCAATTAGGATTAAGTATTGATATTAATGCGGACACTACGAAATGTTCATCTGAATCAGTTTATAAATGGCTTGATGAAAATGCATATAGGTATGGATTTATCAAAAGATATCCTTCTGATAAAGTAGAAATTACTGGAATTAATAATGAACCATGGCATTATCGTTATGTTGGAAAAGATGCTGCAAACGAAATGAAAGAAACTGGGATGTGTTTGGAAGAGTATATGGAGTAATTAAATGGTAATAAAAAATATGATTCCAGACTAACTTTTTATTGCCGTTGATTGTTATACTATATAGAAACACATATGAAGGGAGGAAGGGATGGATGAAACCGGGGACGGAACCGGATTTCTTATTATTACAGAAAATAAAAAATGGAAAAAGTGATGCCAGTGAACAGTTGATAAAAAAATATTATTCATCCATATATCAGTATTGCCTTTTGCACACCCATGATAGAAATTATGCAGAAGATTTAACCCAGGAAACATTTTTACATTTTTTTGCATCTTTAGAAACATATAAAGAATATGGAAAAACTAAAAATTATCTGTACCGAATTGCAGGAAATATAATAAAAAACTTTTACATTAAGAAGAAAGAAATTCTGGTTGAACAATTTCCAGAAATAATAGAAGAAAGTATGAAGGGAGTTGAAATCCGGTTGGATATAGAAAAAGCTGTACAATATCTTCCGGACGAAATTAAAGATACAGCAATACTTTTTTTCTTTCAAGGACTAAAGCAGAAAGAGATTGCTCAAATATTAGATATAAAACTATCGCTTGTAAAGTATCGAGTAAGTAAGGCAAAAAAATTATTGGCAGAATATCTGGGAGAGTAGTGAAAATGAAATTATATAAGAAAAAAATAAAAAACTATAAAAAGCTTATACAAGATCATTATGTTAGAGAGCCAGCGGTTCAGAATGTAGTTAGTCAATGTAAAAAAATAAATATATGCCAGCAGCGTATATGTTCTTCTTATTTTGAATTCTTATATGAACAATGTAAATTCATAAAGAAAAAGTGGTGGGTTTTACAAGGCGGAACATTGTTTATATTATGGATTTTATTAAATGATTTGGAAAGTATGAAAAGCATAGGGAGGATTATGGGAGCTTTTTCAGTACTATTTTCTATTCTTATTATTCCAGAAATTTGGAAAAACCGAAGATTTTCAGCCTTTGAAATAGAGAAGGCGTCCTACTATTCTTTAAGACAGATATGCGCAGCAAGATTATTGTTGTTTGCGATTGTGGATATGATGATGGTTACTGTATTTTTTATACTTGTATTTGCTACCATACAAATTCCATTAAGCAGTATTGCTATCAATTTTCTGATACCCTTTAATATTTCAAGTGGAGTTTGCTTCCACTTGTTATGTAAAAAAGGGTTTGATATGGAATATGTTTCAGTATGTTTAAGTATGGCATTTGTTATTGTATGGTCTATGATTGTTGCGAATGATGTTATCTATTATGCAATTGTAGAACCGCTTTGGTTGGTTCTGATTCTGATATCCTTTGGATATCTGGTCTTTTGTGTACGAAAATCGCAGCAAGATTATGAATTGGTTTGGGAGGATCGAACGAATGGGATTAGAATTTGATAAAGTGTCAAAAGAGTTTTCGTCTTTTCGTGCAGTAGATTGCGTAAATTATACTATGAAGAAAGGGGTATATGGTCTTTTAGGAGTCAATGGGGCGGGAAAAACAACCCTGATGAGAATGTTATGTACTATCATTAGGCCAACAGAAGGAAAAATTAGATGGAATGGAAAGGATATTTTTGAATTAGGAGAGACATACCGAGGAATATTAGGTTATCTTCCGCAGGAATTTGGATATTATCCGGATATGAGTATTTATGATTATTTGATGTATATTGCGTCTATTAAAGGGATACGCCAAAGTGTCGCAAAACAGAGAATCGATCAGCTATTACGGCAAGTTGCATTGTCTAAATATAAGAAACGAAGAATGAGGACTTTATCTGGTGGAATGATAAGACGTGTGGGAATTGCACAGGCTATGCTGAATAATCCCAAAATATTAGTGCTTGATGAGCCAACGGCAGGGCTTGATCCAAACGAAAGAGTGCGCTTCCGAAATTTAATAAGTGAATTATCAGAAAACCGTCTGGTATTACTTTCAACACATATTGTTTCAGATGTGGAGTTTATAGCAAATGAAATCATTTTAATGAAAGGCGGGAAATTCTTTTATACGGGGAGTACGGAAGATTTGGTCCGATCTATGGATGAATCTGTTTTCCAGTGCGTAGTTCCAAAGAATGAAGTTAATTGGTATTTACAGAATTATCTGGTAGGGAATATAAAAACTATTCCGGAGGGAGCAGAATTGCGTATTATTTCTAAAACAGCACCTGTAAGAAATGCAATAAGGCAGGATGCTACCCTTGAAGATGCATTTCTTTTATATTTTGGAGAGAAAGCAGGTGAAGATTATGATGATGAAATATGAATTAAAAAAGTTTTTTCACAAGAAAATCAATAAAATTATCCTTATCGTTATGGTTTTTCTTGCTAGTATTATTAGTTGCCTGGCTGTCGGTAGTATGCGTTATCGGGATGCAGAAGGAAAACTTTATACCGGTATTACAGCGGGACGTAGGCTTGCTGCTGATAGAAATAAGTGGAAAGGTAAATTGACGGTAGAAAAAATCAAAGAGGTCGTAGAGAACCGGAAAACCCTAGAACAAATTTATCCCGAAGATATACCGGATGCGGAGTATGGGAAAACGGTGCAGTCGTATGATGATATTTTATCTTTTATAATTTATGTTATTACACCAGATTCTGGTTATGATCAAAATGTGTTATATCGTCTGTCTGATGAGGAGTTAGAGAACTTTTATTCAACGTATGAGGAAAATATCCAAAAAATGGTTCAGTCTTACGGAAAAAGCTCAAAGCAGCAAGAGTTCTTGAAAAGAAAGTACGAAGAGATAGAAATGCCGCTTGATTATGCGGCAAAAGATTCTTGGGATACAATGGCTATGTATGCTCAGACATATGGAATCATACTTGCAGTTGTAATTGGTTTTTTGGCTGCGGGCATATTTGCCGATGAATTTCGTACCAAAGCCGAAGCTGTGTTTTTTTCTACAAAATACGGGAGATCTAAAGCAACTAGGAATAAACTTTTGACAGGTATTGTTATGACAACAGTTGTTTATTGGACTGGAATGGGAATACTGTCAATTGTTTCCTTTGGGGTTATGGGTACAAGTGGATTCTTGACACCTTATCAGATAGATCAGCCGTATAGCATTTATAGTATGACATATGGTGAGTATTACTTTTTAATATTACTGTGTGGATATATTGCTAGTTTGTTTTCAGCGGCGATAACAATGCTGGTAACTGTAAAAATGCATTCGGCAAATTTGGCAATTTGTATTCCTTTCTTTTTATATTGTATGATGCCGTTTATAGGGCGTGCTGTACCGGTTTTTGAAACATTTTTTAATATCATGCCAAGCGTATTTATGAATATTATAGAGTATGCAAAAGTACCGATCATTTTTCAAATAGGACCTATTGTTATTCGACAAATACCGTTTGTCATGTCTATTTATGGCATTCTGGCTATTATATTGCTGCCACTTGTGTACAAAAACTTTTCCAAATATGGAATACAAAAATTTTGAGGAAAAATTTTGATTACACACTCATGCAGAATTCGGGTATTGAGGTGGCAGCTCTGAAAATTGTCTGAATATCCCTTGCGTTGTATATGGATATTGGATGCAAAAACGGAGGTGCGCAATCCGTAAGTAGTTAATGGAAATATGTGATGTATAGGGAATCAGAAATAAATGGAAGGAGGACTTGTAATGAAAGTTGTTAATGAAGTTCCAAATGGGGTAACCCCAAGAGCTGGTTGTGTATGCTCAGAAGGTTGGAAGAGCACAAGAGGATTGTGGGATCCGTTCTATAACTGCAATTGTGATTGTACAGGCCACGGAGATGCAACCTTTAACGCAAACCATCATAACGCTGATGTTGCGTAAAACTTTATGTAGCATTCGAGATAATATAAGATATGGTGATAATCGCGTGGAAAATGATCGTGAACTTTATAAAATACTGGATAAAGTAACCTTGGAAGATTTTAAAGATAATATTGAACAACCGTTAGGCTATCAGTTTACTGATGGGATACAAATATCTATTGGCCAGTGGCAGAAATTGGCATTGGGTAGAACCTTGTTTAAGCCAGCGGAAGTGTATATTTTTGATGAACCCAATGCATCTCTTGACATTGCTTCGGAACAAGCCGTGCTAAATATGATATGGGAGGAAATGCGGGATAAAATTGCAATTTTGATAATTCATAGATTTAATTGCATGTTAGAAAGAGCAGATAAGATAATTGTATTAGAAAATGGAGAAATTGAGGATATAGGTATACATGAAGAACTTCTTAGGCATCATGGATTATACTATCGGTTATATATGGTACAAAAAGAAATGTCGTTATCTGATGAATGATTAAAGCACCAACATTTCGTATTAAAAATATGGTTGCTAGCTCTTTGCTTGGAATGAGGAAGCATTGCAGGGGTATTGATTCATAGAAGGGAAACCTTCTACGAATTAATACCTCTGCTTGTATGTTATAGCAATGAAAGAGTGGACCTGTTCAAAAAAGTAGAGGTTTATTTTGATGTGACAACAAATTATTTATTTAAAAATTCACATGAGGATGATCTGGAGAGAGAAATCTCATATCCGATTACACCGGAAATAAAGCAGCAGGCATGGCTGGAGAACCTGAATCTGTCAAGCGGTCGTTATCATGTATGGTAGGAAGGCCGGTTATACAGAGTGGTGAAATCCTGACAGAAACCTGTATCTTTTACCGAAATGGATATCAGAGTGAAGGATTGCAATCCTGTTACGATTCCAATAAAAAGTGATATTTTGGGAAAAAATGGAGATATTGTATTCCGTGCAATTCACAGATTAACGAAAGGCTCCCATAATAAGATTAATACAGATAAAAAAGAGTAGAATTTCTAGTAGATGATATCTACACGATAAGGCAGTGAATATATCTGGCAGGAATCTTTTGCGGTTATAGGGACAGAAGAATGTTTTAAGTATAATCGCACGATTTATACAAAAATATGCGAAAAACCGAGCGATATGAATTGATAAAACTGCAAGAATCGAGTATAATATAAATAGCAAAAGGCAAGGGAGGTTTTCAGATGATCGTAACGGCTACGGAATTTAAAACCAATTTTGGTAAATATCTTGATATGTTGCGTTCTGAGGATATTTTTATTACCCGGAACGGAAAAACAGTTGCAAAAATGGTAAATCCGAATGTTTCCGCAGTGGAATCTATCAGCGGAATGCTTGCCGGGAAACTGGCAGATGACTATGATGCAAAGATGCTGAGAGAAGAGAGGCTTGCTAAATATGCGGTTGATGATTGATACTAATATTTTTCTGGATGTACTGGCAGAGAGGGAACCCTTTTTTAAGGATTCAAAGGCTGTTCTGGATCTGTGCGAGAATAAAAGGGTTCAAGGATTTCTTTCCGCATCCAGTGCAACAGATATTTTTTATCTGATTCGTCGCCAGTTGCACAGCGTTGATCTGGCTTATAAGGCGCTTGGCTCCGTTTTGGACATAGCAAAAGTGCTAACAGTGACGAACGAAGATGTGTTGAATGCTTATTTGCAGAGAGCATCTGATTTTGAAGACTGCCTGCTTGCAACCTGTGCGAAGGCTAATCAGTGTGATGCGATTGTGACGAGGAATAAAAAGGATTTTCTTTCCTTTGGGATTACATTGTTTTCTCCGGAAGAACTGCTGAATATTTATCCGTAAAAATATGCACGATTGGTAGCAGAAGAAAAGTAGAAATTTTATAATGAGTGAAAAACCCCGCGTAGGATCAGAAATGTTCTCGCAGGGTTTTCTGTATTTGATAGAATATAGAAAATTAGCAGATTTCTGTTAGAAAGTATCACACCTTGACTTTTCTTATTTTGGAAGAACTTTCTATTGAAAATAGTACTGAAAACGATAGTATGTTGTTTATATAATAAAGACAATGGAGGTTTTATGAAATGAGGATACAGGATAAATTGGTGCCATATTTGGAATATTGTGAATACAGAAAAGAACTTGATAAGAAAACGCTCAAAGCATATCGGATTGATTTACGTCAGTACTTTGCATTTATTTGTTGTGATGAGCCGGATAGAGAAAAGATAGAAGAGTATATTACTGAATTACATAAAAAATATAAGCAGAAGACGGTAAAGAGGAAAATCGCATCTTTAAAGGCCTTTTATAATTATTTGGAGGAAGAAGAGATTATATCGCGCAATCCTTTTAGGAAGATTAAAGTTAAATTTAAAGAAACCTTGACTCTTCCGAGGGTAATACCGCGAGAAGAAATAGAGATGTTATTAAATTACATGTATGATTGCCTAAAGGAGAATGGTTTAACAGGTTATAAATACAAATTGAGGGATATAGCAGTTGTGGAAGTCCTTTTTGCTACAGGCGCCAGAGAGTATGAAATATCTAACATACGAGAAGACAGTGTAAACCTAAATTCTGGTCAGATTAGAATTATATGATCTCTCGGAATTCTGATTGATCATGCCAGCGAAATTCTGGCATTGAACTTTGACAAGTAAATATTATTCGGAATAGAAAAAATGGGTAAAAAAAATAGACATAGGACTGTTGCTATGCCAAAAAATGAGGTATGATGTCTGTAGGATTATGCTACGTTCAAAATTAACTTTCTCAGGGTGGATTCAAACGGCAAATCCCATGCATCCAGATGCTGTAACATCAGGATGTGATAGAGGCGGCAGTACCACATCTTAGTTGAGCGGTGTCTGCCGTCTTCTAATTTAAAGTCTAATTTCTCGCGTTTGTTAGAACGCTCAGCAGAAGTCCTTGCATTGTATTCCAGCTTCCATTCCTTACTGCTCCTTGGCGGATTGTTGAATAATCTTGGAGTATCTTTCATGACCAAATGAACCGTGCGTCCGTATTTTGCATCAGAACAGGGAGTTTCGCAGGTACAGGAGATACAGCCATTTTTATGACTGATTTTAGGACATTTGAATTTCATCCTGAAAAGAGCGTGCAGGAATCCATGTGAATCATGTTTGGAAGCACAGCAAAAATGAGGAAATACCGGTAAGTCACTTTGAGAATCAACAAGCATGTACAGATCATAGCCATGATAATAACAGTCACGGGAAGAATCCCAGCCGATATCACAATCAGGCTGGGAAAAGTAGCGGTCACATTTGCAGTCAGTAATGCCATTGTCTTTGCATTTACAGATACGCTTTTTCCGTTCTCTGTGTGAAGTTACAACAGGAGTTCCATCACCGGCTAGAGCCAAAGAATCCGGATGAATAAGTCCTGTGGATACAGAATCAGCTTTCGTGCCTTTTGTTTTAGGCTTCTTAACCTTGGTTTTAAGAGGATGGATATGTGGTGACATATGGTCATCATCAGAGTTCCACAAGCGGTTTATAAAATCATAAAAAGTGCCAACCCCGGGAGTATTACCAGGTTCAAACCCACTGAGGATGGCATAAAGGGGATTGATTTTAAGCTGGGCAGCCCATTCTGTTATCGAGGTAACTTTAAAGTCAATGGAAAGCAGATAAGAACGCTGCATAGAGGAAGGAGTTCTTGGTGCAGGACCGAATTTAGAATATTTATCAGCCATAAAAGTATCGGTAAAAGATAAATCGAGATTCCAAAACCGCATCAGAGTTCGAAACACCGATGGGACGATATAACACAAGGGAAACAATAAGGAAAAGCTCACCTGCGATAAATCCAGTGTTTTCAAGGGCTTGTGGAGAATTTAATAACAAAATATAACAGTTATTAAATCTCTTAAAACAGGTGAAATCTCAATTCAAGTTTGCAAAATGTATACAAAGAATCCACCGAATTATTTATTGTATATTCCACTTCTTGCCTCGATCCATCCACTTCAAAAACAGGTGATACCCCATCCTGCTCATATTTATAAAGCCACACATGCAGTTTCTTTTCTCCATTTATCATTTCCATTTTTCCCCTCCTTCTAGCAAACCGCACCACATTCATCGTCTACTCTTGAATCCATTCCCACTAACATCCGCTTTCCCTCACGAGCGTCTTTCAACACAGTGCATATGATTTTCGTTCCAAGTGGTAATCCCGCTGCGTTGTAACAAAAAGCTGTTTCACCATCATCCAATATTACAAAGGCGCCAGCACGACATACGGAATTGACCTTTCCGTAACAAGCATCATATCGTTCGTATCCATTTTTGTTCATCCCGTTCATAGCAATTACCTCCTACTGAATATCTTCAAACTTTTTTGTTTCTATAGCCAATTCTAGTTCCCTGAAATGTTACAATCAAACATTCATTTTTGCTTTTTGTTGAAGTAAATTTTGTTTGTATAATTTACCGCCATATCACTGCAAAAAGTTTTATAGGCAGCCTTTTTTCGGCACTTTCACTCCCTTTTGGGTTGCAATTGCTAATTCTTTTATTAATTAAAAATTCCTTTATTCACATTCTTCTTAATCAAAAAAACAGGTCCGGGCTTTTTATTGTCCGGGCCTGTCTTTTAAAAGTCCATTTTAGTAATTTTTGCTTTTTCATTTGAGTAATTTCGCCACTTTTGTTTTAGTAATTTCGTCTAAATCCATATCCGAAAATTATCTAACACTGTATTGTCAAAAAAGACAGCCCTTCTAAGCGATGCTCAGAATTCTGTCCTTTCCACATTATTTTTCAAACAAATGCATTACTTCATTTTATTATACATCTTCTCTGATCTCTCCTTTATCTTCCCAGCCAAGAAATTGCACATCTTCTGTATATCTGTTTCCTCCGTTATTCCCTGATTGGATCTCGCATTATCACATAATTCTCCGTGCTCCAACGCAACAAGATCCCATGGCATATATGAATCTTTATCAACAAAACCATCCAAGCAAAAAAATTCAATATATGTAGGAAAATTTTTAAAGTGTTGCAGCCACTCTTGTATGTGATTCGACGAGTTCTGATACTGTTTGCAAAGCAGATCGCTGGTATATTGGGTCCCATACTCTGCATCATATGAATGCTTGATCTCAAGCAAGGTCAAATCCACCCTATCCTGAATATACTGTCTCTTTATTTGCGGAATATGTCCTCCTCTTGTAAGGTTATATTGTGTCTTATGTTGTGCTCTATATTTCTTTATCGGCCACAAGAACGCACCGCCCAGTGTCCTTGTGTTCATAATCCACTCAACTACCGTTTCAGCTGAATTTTTCTCATTGCAATTTTTCATCAAATATAATTCATATGGAGTAAAGTTATTTTTTTCTCGCCAATTTAATTCAGGCGCAGAAAATCCAAATAAATCTGACCTTAATGTAAAGATTTTTTCTCCATTGCTACTCACCACAATACCATGTAGTTTTCCTTCCACTTGATTAAATTTGTATTCATATTTTCCACACAATTTGTCTGAAAGATCGTCCTCTCTTTTATTCAAAAATGCTGTTAACTGTGCATAGTATCTTGAATCTTTGTCCGTGTACGAAGTATCCATATCTCGATACACTCCCAGGCCTTTCTCCTCTTTTCTTGTTAATTGATCTATATATGCCTTTTTCCACTGTTTCGTTTCCATTTTCCCACAACAAAATATTTCTATTTTTTCCATGTATATCTACACCCCCTGCTGTCATTTTAGTTCCACCCATATTCTACCATCTACCCTTACTTTTTTAAAGCGAACCTATCTTAGAAATACCCAAATCATATATCCCAACATTTCCGCATATTTCCCCCTTTTTTTGCCACTCTAATAAAAAAGGAGGTTCTCAAAATGGAACAAGAACACATGGAAGACGATTCTGTCAAATTGCTCCGGGAATGTAATGCCGGCATCAAAATGGGTACATCCTCCATCGAGGATGTACTGGAACATGTTCAAAGTGGCGGATTGTCTGGGGTTTTGAAAGACAGCCACGATATTCACTGCAAACTGGGGAACAAGACACATGAAATACTAGAAAAATATCACGATGAAGAAAAAGAGCCTGCGGCTATGGCAAAGGTCATGTCCAAGTTCAAAACGGAATTCAAAACCATGGGCGATGATCCGGATGCCGCTGTGGCGGATCTTATTACAGATGGGTGCAATATGGGAATCAAATCCCTTTACCGCTACCTGAACCAGTACCCGGCAGCAGACAAAGAGATCGTTCATTTGACTAAAGATATTATAAGTACGGAAGAGAAACTGCTGAAGGCTCTTCGTCCCTATTTATAGCAATCCTTCCTATGACGATAGACGATATTTTGCATAAATTCATAACATCATAAAACCGCAGGCATTTTTAACCTGCGGTTTCTATTTCTCTTAAATTTTTTTGTAGGAGTGGGAATAGTTCCTCCCTCACCTCTTAAACTTCCTTATCGTCTCCTGTATGGTCGTATAATCCCTCTCGAACAATTCATCACTGATCTGCTTTTGCAGCACTTCTTCCGGGATTTTCTCCAGTATCTTCTTTTGCACAAAATCCTTGCTTTTCTGCTTATACGCCGGCATGCCATTGATTTCCTGGATATGGGCCAACTCCGGCCGCCAGAGAAGACGGATCTTGTGAATCATTTTTTTCTTCGGATTTTCCAATGCCGCCCGCAGCATATAAAAGTCGCAGTTTTCCCCCTGTTCTTCCACAGTAATGATCCCCCAATAATCGGGTATGTGCTCTGCCACATGGTGAGCATGGCTGGTTCCAACCACCACCAGATTCCGGTCAAAAAAACGGTCGTAGTCCTTTACCTGTCTGCTGAGTCTGGCGTAAGTATCGGCGTCGCTTTTGATCTCCACGCCTACCACTTCCTCTTCCAGCACCATCACCACATCGGCCCGGGAGCGTCCCATGGTCTTTTCTTCCAGGATCCTCACTTTGTCATGCTGTTCTTCCAAATATTCAAATAATGGCTCTCTGATATCTTTATCCAATAACATTCTCTGTTTTCCTGCCTCTATATAAGAATAAGACAGCCTGAAGAACAAGCTGTCTTATTTATCTTAATTCCTTATGAAAAAATAGTCAAGGGACAGATCCCTTCTGGCTCCTGCATAGATCCCTTCTGGTTTCTATCGGCCGCCCGGACGATTACCTCCCTGGTTTCCACCTGGGTTTCCGCCCGGATTCCATCCTCCTCCGGAACTACTGCCGGTAGACATGCTTGCCGAGGTAAATGTCACGGAATCTCCCTGGGTCAGTGAAGAAAGATCTTTTCCATAATAAACTGTATAGGTACTTCCCAGTTTCAATGCCTCACAGGACATTACTACGGACTGGAATGTCTTGGATGGCTGTGCTGTGAGAACTGTATTGCCACTGCTGTCTTTCAATACAACATACGTTCCGGCACTCTGAGATGAAGAAAGTCTTACATTTACCGCCGGCTGGGAAGAACCACTGGTTGGTGCTGCATCCATCCCTACGGCACCTGCCGCGATCAGCGTACCGCCGGAAATCTCACATACGCAGTCAGAACTGTCTCCATAATCCAACGCTCCGTTGCCGCCGTTCGTCGGTCCATTGACGATCACGGTACCACCCTTGAAAAAGATGTTGCCGTTGGAGTCAATGCCATCTCCCTCTGCATTTACATTGATCGTACCACCATTGATAATGATCTGATACTGGGTGTTGGAAGAAGAATCTCCTTTGTTAAAATTATCTCCCGGGAACTGGCTGCCACTGCTGGAAGCCGTGCTATTGCTGCCTCCTGCCGCATTAAAGCCATCGTCTTTGGATGTAACTGTGATATTACCGCCATTCACGGTAATGTCTCCGCTTTCCAGACCTTCATAGGATTCTTTTACAACGATGGTTCCACCATTGACTACCAAGCCTGAATCGGAGTGGATACCATCATCTCCTGAGGAAAGTGTCAAGATTCCGCCGTCAATGCGGATGTACCCGTCGCAGTGAATACTGTCATCTGCTACCGGATCGTTACTGTCTCTCTGTACACGGGATGAACTATAGGTCGCCGTTGTATCCGCTGTAATAGTGCCGGCTGTCTCCGGAATATAAATAGTCGTACCTGCTTTGATACCTTTATAACTTCCATCCGCTGTGGAAGCTGCAGCATTTTTCGTTGTTACCTGCAGTGTTATCGGATTCAGATATAAGGTACGGTAAACTGAGATAGCATCTCCATTTTCTGAAACGATATCAATCGTTCCTCCATCGATCTCCATATTGCCAAGTTCTGCCAGTGAACTGTCTGCTGCCACATCTGTTTCATCCAGTGTAGTCTTCAGACCGTCCTGGTTGGAATGAATGGTAACTGCTGCATTTTTCAGTGACAAACCGGTTTTACCGGTGATACCGTTATGTCCTGTTGCCGCACCCGATGGACCGGACACCTGCACGGTTGTATCAATGATCTTCAAATCGTCCGTACACTTGATTCCGTTTCCGTTGGTAGATGTAATGTTTAATGTACCTTTACCATTGATGGTCAGCGGTGTTTTCTTACATACGATGCCGGCTGTATAAGTTGTGGAAGTGTTGTCATCTGCATCCACGCCAGTAGCTCCGGTATCAGTCAATGTATTTTCACTGCCATCTGCCACCGTGATCACTGCCTTTGTCACATTGCTTTTAATCGTGATCAGACCAGTGTCTGAATCCGGGGCTGTATTGTTGCCGGATGTAAGCCGTACGCCGTCTAAGATCAGATGTACGGTACCGGTCATAGTGTCATCCGAAAACTTCACATCGATCAAACCATCTGTTGTGGCTCCTTCTTCCGAATGGATCGTATAAGTTCCCGGAGCTGTTATGGTCAGTTTATTTTTCTTGCTGATCTCATAATTCTCCTTCGTCACTTTGGATCCGGTTGCTTCCGATGCCATGGTGATCTCAGTGGTTCCATCCGATGATACATCTGTATCTTCTGCTGTATAAGTTGTTCTGGCCGGTGCCACATAATCCGCTGCCGCATCGTCGCCTACATACTGGCTGCCCCCTGGAGTAACCGTAGGCACTGCCGTAGTTCCCGCTGTTGGTGCAGCCGTCGCCGTGGTAGAATTCTGCCCGGCTGTTGCGGCCGGTGTAGCCGTCGCTTTCGTTTTCTTCACAATAGTGTACTTATACTTTGCTATGGATGATTTTTTCACCTTTTTCAAAGTCTTCTTCGTAACCTTTTTGCTTGCCTTCACGGCGTAGATTTTCAAAGTCTTTGTGGACTTAAAAGTAAAACTTTTCGTTTTCTTTGCCTTGATCTTTTTCTTAACGGAAAGATTTTTTCCCGTGGTGTAATACACCGTATACCCCTTCTTTGCCTTAACCTTTACGGTTACAGACTTGGTATACTTACCTGCCTTCTTGGAAATAGTATACCCTTTTTTCACAACTGCCGCCGACTTGGCCGATAACACAGTGGTATAACTGCTGCAGTAAAAGATCATGCTGCCTGCCAGCACGCCCGCCAGGATCTTCCTGCCTGCCTTTCTTTTTTTACCCATGCAAATTCCTCCTGAATAATATGTATTGCCCCCTCGCTCCTGCTCGGCGGCAGGTCGTCGGAACCATTTTTTAACATGACTCCTATAATATATTCTTAATATACATCAAAAACCTTAAATAAACTTAAAATCCAAAAGGAATTTTTCCCTAATTTTAATCCATCCACCAAACAGTTTTTTGCAAAAGAAAGAGGTGCCGCAATTTGCTGACACCTCAGTCGTTTTAATATTTCATTGAAAATTATAGCCCATAAAGGCTTTTTTATTCAATCAAATAAAGAAGCCCCTCGGCAGAAGAAACATCGTTACTTCTATCGGAAGGGACTTCCTGTTACTTGTTACTTTACTTTATAAGTTTTCTTCAGTGTCTTATAACCGCCTTTCTTTACGGTGATAACAACCTTCTGTTTCTTCTTCAGTTTTGCTTTCAGGCTTACCTTAAATTTCTTGCCGGAAATCTTAACCTTCTTGCCCTTGTATGTTTTTTTGCCAACCTTTACGGTTACAGTGGCTTTTTTCACACTTACTTTTCCGGTGATCACTTTCTTGCCCTTCTTTGCCTTTACAGCGGACAACTTGATCTTCTTAAGAGTTTTCTTGCTTGTAGTCTGTTTCTTCACTGTGCCGGAAGTGCTGTTATTACCGGTAGCACTGTTATTGCCGGTAGTATTGTTATTGCCGGTAGTGCTGTTATTGCCGGTAGTGCTGTTATTGCCGGTAGTTCCGTTCACAGTTGTATTCTGATTATTGTTGTTACCAGGATTGGTTGGGGTCGGTGTCGGCGCCTTTTTCTCACCTTCAGACACTACTGCCAGCGTTCCTACCTGAGCCTTGATCCACATCTTCACATCCGGTCCCAGATTTGTATTCTTTGCCTCTACCGTGTACATGGTCTTGCCAGTTGCCTCATCTTCGTACACAATGGTAAAGTTCTGACCTTTTCTGGTGATGCTGACCTGATAAGTATGGCCCAGTGCCAGCTCACTTTTACCTCCCAGAGTAGCATCCGGACTGGTAATGGTTCCGCCTGTAGCTCCTGTCTGCAGTTCTCCAGCACCACCGGCAAACCAGGCATTGATGTCCGATCCGGTTGTGATGTAGTAGCCGTTTTCATTGGTCTGTCCATTATTATCTGTATCCGAACTGATCTCCATGTTGAAAGCACCGTAGTTGTCTGTCAGTTCATCCATTCTTACATGGAAACGATAGGTAAAATCACCTTTTTTCTCCACAGTTTTACTGGTCGGCGGATCTTGCCACCAGCCCTTTCCTACCAGTTTCTCCTCGGTTCCTGCTACATAACCATAGTCTTTCAGGTTACTCTCATCAGTTTTCGATCCCCAGACACAGGTATTGTCACTTCCTACCAAGGAGAATGTCATAACCGGACCATTTTCCCAGTTTTCACTATACTGCTCATAGAAAAATCCCTTATAAGTCTTGCCACCGGACTGAATGGTGAGATAATCATAATTTTTTCCTTTTCCTGTAGTCTTTTTCCATGTACCGGACAATGTTCCCTGCACGGTTCCATCTTCTTTGAGACGAAGATAGGTTGTTTCGATCATTTTACCGTCTGAGGCGGTTCCGTGATTCACCACCTCATAGGCTCCCGTTACCTGACTCTCATTGTAGTGGCCAATGCTCTCTCCCTGATATTCATATACCGCATCTACCGGCCAGTTGTCCTCATTCAAAAACTGCTGCCGTACACGGAGTTCATGATTTTCGGCTCCTTTGTTAAAACGCTGATGGTAAAAAAGATATCTCTGTCCATCATCATCGATAAAAGCTGAGTTGTGTCCGGCTGCCTTGTAACCGGTCTGTCCCTTAAACTGATAGTTTCCGATCAGTTTGATACCATAGTTGTCCACAGACTTACTGCTGTCCTGCGCCTGTCTTCCTGCCGCATCCTCATAAGGACCATATGGATTTTTAGAACGGAACAGACGCATATTGTATCCACCGTCAGCTGCCAGCCATCCGTAAGTAATATACAGATAATAGTACCCGGCTTCTTTATCATAGTAAATATATGGTGCCTCTCCGTATACACGGCTGCCTCCTGCAATATGAGTACCAAAATAGCGGTCTGTCCAGTTGCCGGAAGTGCTCTCTGTGCCATCTTTACCGGGATACTTTGGCTCGCCGGTTACCGGATCCAATTCCAGCATAAAAATACCACCGGACCAGGAACCATAAGTCATATAAAATTTGCCGTCGTTACCAAAAAAGACTGTGGGATCAATGGCATTTGGCGCATAAACATTGTTATAGTTATTGCCGCTGAACCATTTTACATCATTAATGGAACCTGACAGCGTGCCATTGTTAAACAATGTTTTCAGATTAAGATAACTGTTGTCCCATTTCTTATCAATGGTACTTTTACTATCTGTGGCTGAAGTTTTCGTAAAACCAGAATAAATCACGGTTTTTACATAAGTATACGGACCGCTGGCTGTCTTACTGACTCCAAATCCGATACAGGAACGCACGGAAGTAGAAGAGGTACTCAGATACATCATGTAAGCACCTTTCGTACCATCCGCCCACTTATAGGATGGATTATAGATCACATCCGGTGCCCAGATAGCATGTCCGCCCTTGCAGTCACTGTCATCTTTACCTGCCCACAAAAAAGGCTCTGCCAGATTGGTGTCAATGTCTCCGTACACGGAATTGTTGGTGATATTCTGGTAATCCCTGCTGACTTGTGTCCAGTTCATCAGATCCTTGGAAGATCCTGTAGCCATGTGGGAACCAAACACATAATAAGTGTTGGTATTCTTGTCCTTAAAAATAGAAGGATCATGCACTGATACTCTGTTCAACCCCTCTGATAAATAAATGTCTGCCTCTGCTTTAGGTGCCTGCCAGACCCCTGCCGTCAGAACCATGGCAGCTGTTAATACAACGGCTGTCATTTTTTTGAAAAGTTTTCTCCTCATAGACTCATCTTTCCTTTCTTATCTAAGTGTAAATGTAATACGATTATACTATAATTCTCCTAGATTATCCACTACATTGTTTTCTTTTTCAGCCCCTTTTTCCACTTAAATACTGCCGTTCCGATAATGATCACATAACCGGCAATACTCAAAAGATCCGGCACCTGTCCCAGTACGCACAGACTCAGCAAGGCGGCAAACAACACCTGGGTATAGTCAAAGACAGAAATTTCTTTTGCCGGTGCTTTTGTATACGCCGCTGTTATGGAAAACTGTCCTCCCGCAGCAGCCGCTCCTGCCAACAAAAGTGAGACAAACTGAAAGGCAGTCATAGGGGCATAAGTAAGGATCACGCCGGGAATAACCGAAATGCAGGAAAAGGCGGAAAAGGCCAGAACGATCACGCTGCCATGGACGCCCCCCTTGCCCAGTCTTCTCACGCAGGTATAGGCAAATCCGGCACCGGCTCCTCCCAGCGCACCTAACAATGCCGGAACCGACTCCATATGAAAACTTGGCTTCATTACCAGAAGGGCACCGGCAAAGGCTGCCAGGATTGCCGCCCACTCCCATTTTTTAGGCACTTCTTTCAAAATGTAGATAGAAAAGATCATAGCAAAAAAGGGAGATAACTTATTCAGCATAGAAGCATCCGCAATATTTAACTGGCCAATAGCATAAAAATTACAGAGAATCCCCAGGGTTCCTCCCATGCATCGTCCAAATAAAAATAAACGGTTTCCTTTTCCCACCCGGATCTTTACATGATCCTTCATAAGAACCACAAGGGCGATGGCAAAGGCCACCAGATTTCTGAAAAAACTTTTCTGCCACACCGGCAGATCTCCACCCAGTTTTACAAACAGGTTCATCAGCGCAAAGAAAAACGCCGCACTGAGAATGTACAAAATACCTTTTTTACGATCGTCCATTTTTTACCTCCATATAAAAAGCAGTCACTCCTATGATCCACATAGAAGCACTGCTGCTTAAAAAGGTTATTAACACAAACTGAAAAGCCCCTGTATAAATGGCCGCACTGGCAAACAATGAAAGATACCAGGGAAAGCCTGCCTGCTGCATCATCATTCCATAGGCTGCTCCTACAAAGAGATAACTGAACAGGATCGGAATGGATCTTATAAAGGCCTTTTTCCATATTTTTTTATTCATTGGGTTCTCTAATCCTTTTTCTATAGTAATCATAGCACATAGATAGGATAACACGGAACCCTGCATCTGTAAAGACAGGTTTGCAACATCAGCCAAACTGACCGCTGACATACGCCTTTGTCTTTTCCTCCACCGGATTTTCAAAAATCTGGCTGGTAGGTCCGTATTCAATGAGATCGCCCATGAAGAAAAATGCCGTTTTATCTGCCACTCGGGCAGCCTGCTGCATATTATGGGTGACAATGATAACGGTATAATTTTTCTTTAATTCCACCATGAGTTCTTCCATTTTCTGTGTAGAAATAGGATCCAGAGCACTAGTGGCCTCGTCCATCAGAATGATCTCCGGCTCCAGGGCAATGGTTCTTGCGATGCACAGTCTCTGCTGCTGCCCGCCGGAAAGCCCCAGCGCACTTTTTTTCAGACGGTCCTTTACCTCGTCCCACAAAGCGGCTTTCCGCAGACTGGTCTCCACGATCTCATCCAGTTTTTTACGTCCTCTCACACCATGGTATTTCGGAGCGTAGGCAATGTTATCGTAAATGCTGGCGGGAAACGGATTGGCTTTCTGAAATACCATTCCCACTTTTTTCCGCAGTGCCGCCGCATCTACCTTACGGCTGTAAATATCCGTTCCCTCAAATAGTACCTGGCCTGTAATGTGGCAGTCCGGCACCAGATCGTTCATGCGGTTCAGAGTTTTCAAAAATGTAGATTTTCCGCAACCGGACGGGCCGATCAGTGCGGTAATTTCATTGCGTTCTATATCCATGGATACATCTTTTAATACATGATGTTTTCCATAACTTAAATTTAATTCTTTCGTCGATACAATACTCATAACATCTATCCTTTCTTTCTTCTGGCAAAAATTCCTGCGATCAAGTGTGTAAGAATTTCAATAAACAAGACAAACAGCATCAACACGGCTGCCATGGCGTACGGCACCCATTCCGGTGCCCCTCCTTCGGTGGCATACAGATACAACTGTACCGTCATAGTGGCTCCCGGCTCCTTCACATGGGACAGAACCGAGGTTGGCAGGTCCTGCGCAATACCCGCCGTGTACAAAAGGGCTGCGGATTCGCTGATCATTCGTCCGATACTGAGAATAATGGCCACTACGATTCCTGAGATGGCACAAGGCAGGATCACTTTGCGGATGGTGTAAAATTTTGACAGACCCATGGCTGCCGCTGCCTCCCGGTAAGAAGAACTCACAGCTAGCAGCGATTCTTCTGTGGTCCGGATCATAGTAGGAAGAACGATAAGGGTCAAGGTCAGCGAAGCGGCTAACATAGAACCGGCGTAATCTCCGATGGACATTTTTCGCACAAAAAAATCCAGTCCAAACAAACCATATACAATGGATGGGATTCCCGCCAGGATTTCTATGGCAAAACGAATGGCAGAAACAATTTTTCCCTGTTTGGCATACTCCGCCAGATAGATAGCTGAACCGATTCCCAGCGGAATACAAAAGAGCAGAGTAAGAACTACCGTGTAAATCGTGTTGATGATCATGGGTTTGATACCGTAAGTATCCATCAGAATATCCGGCTCTGTAGTAAGAAATTCCCAGGATACATAAGGAAGACCTTTTTTTAATATATATCCGATCAGGCCTGCTGCCAGTCCTGCCACGGCCACGGTCAAAAGGATCACCAGTGCCCGGAACAAGATAAACCGAATGCGGATTTTACTTTTTAATTCCATTGTGGCGCCTCCTTTCCTAATGCTTTCCAATGGCTGTCCGTTTGATCAGTACATAGAACAAACCATTGATCACAACAATAAATACAAACAATACCAGGCCAATTCCCATCAGTACGCCGGATGTTTCCTGGCTGGCATAGGCCATTTCCGTTACAATGGCTGTGGTCAGAAAACGGACCGGTTCCAGAAGTTTTGGCATCTGTGCCACATTTCCTGCTACCATGATCACCGCCATAGTTTCTCCTACGGCTCGTCCCAGGCCCAAAAGGATGGCCGATAAAATGCCTGATTTTGCTGCCGGAATAATAATATGCAGGATGGTATAATCTTTGTTCACTCCCAGTGCTAAAGACGCCTCCATATAGTCCTTTGGAACCGCAGTGATGCTGGATTCACTAACCGATATAATGGTAGGCAGCGTCATAACCACCAGCACGACAATAGCGGATAAAAGCGTCAGCCCCGCCGGCAGTTTGAACAGTTCCTACACAAAAGGGACTAGCAAAATCATTCCCAGAAAGCCATAAATAACCGATGGTATACCTGCCAGCATACTGATCACGGTCCTAAGCACCGAAGCAATGGGTCTTGGTATAAAATGGCTCATACCCACCGCCGCCAGAATTGACACCGGCACCGTTACAATAACCGTTCCCAACATAGAAATAACCGAGGCAGACAGGAATGAAAAAATCCCGTATTTTGCTGGTTCTACAGATGTATCCCATGTTTTCCCAAACAGGAAATTTTTAATACCGACTTTGGCAATACTTGGTCCCCCGGACCGGAACATATACACACCGATCATAATAACCGCAATGACGGTCACAATGGTAAAAAGGAACACAATATATCGAAATACCAGGTCTGATAATTTTTTTCGTGCTTTCATGTATCTCTCCTTCTTCTCCTGAATCATGAAATAAAAAGGTGCCGCCTTTTCCGAGATCCATCCAGGATTCGCAAAGCACAGCACCTTGTCTTTGTATATCACCGCAGTGATGACTCTCGTCCCTTATTTCTTCTTAGAACTCTTCTTTACAGTAACTTTGATCTTAGCTTTTACATTTCCCTCAACCGTTCTGATGGTGATGGTTGCTTTACCTTTTTTCTTTGCTTTGATCACACCTTTAGAAGAAACAGTGGCTACTTTTTTATTAGAAGATTTGAATTTTACTTTTTTGTTTACAGCATTTGCAGGGTAAACAGTATATTTGATTGTTTTTTTCTTGCCTTTTTTCAAAGTGATTTTCTTTTTCACTTTCAAAGTGATTTTTCTAGGAACGATTTTTACTTCTGCAAGATTTACAAATCCCATCTTGGAGATGATTTTCTTTGCGTTGGCACTTGTCTTGATCCAGTTGATGAAAGAAGCAGTTGCTCCGGTTGCCTGGCCTTTGGTAGCAAGTACGAATGGACGGCTCATTTTGTATGTACCGTTTGCTACATTGGCTGTGGAAGCAGCGACACCGTTAAACTTAACAACTTTTACCTGGGATTCGTCCAGGTCACCCAAAGACATGTAACCGATGGCACCCGGGTTTGTTTTTACAGAAGTCTGCATAGCACCGGTAGTAGAGATCTCTGCATCCAGTTTGCCGTAGTTCTTAGCAATATCTTTTGAGAAATCATTTTTCAATACATCTTCAAAACAACTTCTTGTGCCGGATCCGGACTCTCTTCCGTATACAGCAACTGCTCTGTTATAAGAAGATACAATGTCTTTCCAGTTTGTTGTTTTCTTTGCATACAGATCAAATAACTGCTCCGGTGAGATATTTGATACCGGATTGCTCTTATTTACTACGATAGCGATTCCGTCGTTACAGATCACATTGGCATTTAACACCTTTGCCTCATCTGCTTTCAGTGCACGAGAAGACATTCCGATATCTACTTTGCCGTTCATGGCGTCTGCGATTCCTGAGCCGGATCCTGTAATATTAGTAAAGTTGATTTTTACTCCTTTTGTCTCTTTTGCATACTGTTTTGCCAGCTGCTGAGCCAGTGGTGATACGGATGTAGATCCGGATAATGTAATGGTTGCGGTTGCGGCTTTCGCCTGATTTGGTACGGTAACAGGTGCTACCGAAAATGCCATAGCAGTGGCAATAGTTGCTGCAATTAATTTCTTAAGTTTCATAATGATTCTTCCTCCTTGATGGTTTGACTTGGTTTTAAATACAAGGAACCGATAAACGATACGAATGGCACCGCCAGGATAATTCCTATGGTTCCCGATATACCTCTTAAAATTTCTATTCCCAATGAATACATGTTGATCATCTGATTATATGGATAAGCATAAGCATAAATCATAATCATTGTGTTTAAAGAACTGCCGGTAAAGGCAAGAATCAATGTGTTGGACATGGTACCCATCATATCTTTTCCTACATGGATGCCGGATCGGAACAACTTCTTTTTGCTGATTCCAGGGTTCTGATCCTGGATCTCCTGCAGTGTACTGGATATAGACATTGCCACATCCATCACCGCTCCTAAAGATGCGATCAAAATTCCGGCATACAAAAGATCTCCAATCTGAAGCTTACAGTTTTGCGCTACATATACCAGGTTTTCAATGTCCTCTGTGTTGTAGCCGGAAATATGTGTGATCTTTCCGAATACCATGGCGATACATCCGGATACGGCTACTCCCATAATGGTTCCTGCTGCCGCACATACCGTTTTTCTTGTATATCCTCCGATCAAAAGCAGGGATACAATGGTGATCAGGCACACCGTCAGCACCGTTACCGGAAAAGGACTGGCCCCTTTGTAGAGAAGTGGCAGGTACAGGCCGATGATACATATAAATGTAAATATCAATGCGATGGCTGAGTAAATCCCCCGCCGGCCTCCAATGAGGCACAGCACAATGAGAAACAATCCGATCAGTGCATACAATCCATATTCACGATCATAGTTGTACACATTGGCTGTCAGATTTCCTTCATAAGCACTGACTTGAAGGATCACCCTGGTTCCTACCTGACAGTTGGCACCATACAGATAGCCGTTTAAGTTGTTGGCTTCCACAATCTTTCCTTTATAGGATCCCGATGTGATCTTCACCTTAACATCCTGGCTTCCTGCCATACCGGCTGGCGAACTGCTGCCATTTTCTTTGTTGCCTTTTATGATTTCTGTTACCGTTCCTTTGACATATTCCATGCCATCTTCACTAAGCAGAGGTGTTTTCTTGACGGAACCGCTGATGTACCAGATGATTGCCATCAAGATCACGAATCCTGCTGCCGTAAACACTACTTCTCTGACTCTTCTTCCCTTATTCTTATCCATGTCTGATCCGTCCTTACTTGATCACTTTCACTGAAAATGTTTTCTTTACAGTTCCCACTTTTACAGTGATAGTCACTTTCTTCTTAGCATATTTCAGCACGGTTACTTTACCGCTTGCACTGACTTTTACTGCTTTTTTGTTGGATGACTTGTAAGTGATCTTCTTGGTTGTGTTTTTCTTAGTGGCCTTGATCTTGAATCCTTTGCCCTTCTTCAGTTTAATTGTTTTGCCGGCCAGCGCTTTTTTGCCCTTCTTAATTGTCAGAGTTACCTTTTTCGCTGCGGTTTTCTTAACAACCGTAGTCGGTGTTGTGTCATCACTGAGATCCAGATCATCTTCTTCAAAGGAACTGACTACCTTGTACTGTACATTGGCGATAGCTGTCTTCAAAGCGTTGTAAGTTGCATCGTATTTTGCTGCCTGGATTGTTGTGGTCAGATCCGGCAGTGAAGTGCGGTCAAGGAGACTTGAGAATCCCGGACGCAGTGTGGTTGTCTTTGTTTCGCCAAGGCGGGATGCATATTCACCCTGTGCATATCCATAGTAGTTCAGTGGATCTTTGTCGTTGTCACCGTTGTTTGTCTTGTCATAGATGGCAGACAATTTAGCGGCTCCTTTATCCTGTGATGTACTTGCGATAATAGCATTCAGTGCATCTACCGCTTCCTGTACTTTTTTCAATGACTCCTCAGAATATACGCTGCTGCTAAGTCCCTTTGCCTTTTTGATCAGATCCGCCGCTGTCTCTTTACCATTCTTTTTGATGCTGAAAGGTTTTGCATACTCGTTTCCTTCATAATCATATGTTTTGATGGTAAACTGTGAATCTGTAAAATCAATGGTGGAGTATGTTGGCAGCTGGTTGTTGGAACGCTCTGCAATGTAGTACTGCTTCTGTGTTGCCAGGTTGTAGAACTTGGAACCACTGGCGGAACCAGCCGCAATATACAAAGTTCCTTCCGGATCTACTGCTTCTTTTTCACCATAATCAATGGCTGTTCCATCGATGATCTGGTAAGTTCTTGCATAACTGTGGTCATGACCGGTAAGACATACATCAATGTCATATTTGTCCATCAATGGTGCAAAGATCGTACGAAGGTTTGCCCCGTCAAAATCCGAGTGAGGCTGTCCGGAACCGTAAATGTCGTGGTGGAATGCTACCACTTTCCATTTTGCATCCGGATGGCTCTTAATAGCCTTTTCCATCAGTTGGCTGTGCTCTGCTGCATTTCGGTTGTTGCTGTTCAGGATAATGTAGAGTACATTTCCGTAAGAAAAATAATAATCACTTCCTGACTGGGTTGCTCCCAGGTTATCCTCTGTGTTTGGATTGTTGTAGTGGAATTTATAATCCGTTCCTTTGCTCTCGTGGTTACCAATGGATGTTGCCAGTGGCAGGTTACGGAGAATGGACGGATATAAAAATCCTGCATACTCACTTTCTCGTACATTTTTTGTATCTTTACTGTCTTCAGTTGAATAATCGATCTGGTCACCAACGGACAGAATGAAACTAGCATCGCCGTCTTTTTCTTCGGCTTTCTCCAGTGTCTTATTCCAGTTATATGTATCTACCGCAATGTTGACATCGTCGATGGTTCCCTGTCCTTCGGATCCGGAAGCACCTACCTGTGGATCTCCTACCAGGAGAATCTTGTATTTTGAAACATCTTTTGTCTCATATTTTGCCGGTGTGCTCCATGTTTTTCCGTCGATCGTGTAACTGTAATAGTAGGTTGAGTTCTTCTCAAAAATTCCTTTGATAGATACTTTATTGGATGCTTTGTAACTTGTACTGCTGTTGGAGCGATTAATGTCCGTTACAGTTCCCGTATACACTTTTCCGTCTGAAAGATCTGCTTTCTTTCCCACTTTGATCTGTGGTGTTCCTTTGTCTGTGGAATACCAGCAGAAATTTAAGTCCTTCTCTGTTGCACCTGGTGTCAGGGCAATCTTTCCTGAATCAATGGACTGCTTGCCGGTCCATGTGTTTTCTTTCCATGTCTGGTAGTCCGCCACACCTTTTGTGTCTGCGGTCAATGTGCTTTTTTCTGTGGTCTCGCCATAGGCTCCTGCCTGAATGGAATTTGCTCCTAAAGTCAAGGCTGCCAGTGCAGAAAAAGCAATTACTTTGTTCATTCTTTTCATGTTTACCTCCATTTTCTCCTGCCACGGATGTGACAATTATTCTTATGCCTTTTTCTTGACTACAGACCCTATCTTAAATTTTTCACTTTGCTCCACCTACCATAAACTGTTTTACCATTATATACAGTGTAGGCACGAACCCGTATATAATAAGTTTTTTTCTTTCTCAATTTTTTGATAACATATTGTTTTTTTTGAGTGACTGTTTTTTTTGCCTTTTTATATTTCTTATTGGTTGCATACTGAATCTGATAGCCAGATATTCCAACAACATTTTTCCATTTTACAACAACCTTCCTACCCCTTATATTTTTTACTGTCCCCACAACAACTCTTTCCAATCTATTGACTGATATTGGTGTTACCTTCGGTTTTTCCGTTGGGGTTACTGACGGGCTTACCGTTGGCGTTGCTGCTGGACTCACCGTTGGCGTTGCTGTCGGGCTCACTGTCGGCGTTGCTGTTGGGCTCACCGTTGGCGTCGCTGTCGGGCTCACTGTTGGGCTTACTGTCGGTGTCGCTGTCGGGCTCACTGTTGGCGTCACCGTCGGGCTTACTGTTGGCGTCGCTGTTGGTATTACCGGTTTCTCTTCAGTTTTATACAGTGATTTTACAAAAGATTCCAACTGATACAAGTACTCTGCCCACTGATCCAATTCCTCACGGTGATTAGACCAACTATCTTTCCCTGTTATCCATGTTGTCATATCAATGGCTGAAGAATTATAACTATTTTCCTTTGCTGCCAAAAAATTGTAATCCATTATGGTTTCAAATACTATATCATCACTGGAAGAATAACTTCCACGATTATCCAGATATGAGGAAAAATACGAGTATCTTCCTAATTTTTCTTTTTCTAGTGGTAAGAAAAATCCCTGTACACCAGCACATAATCTTTTTACATATGTCGTTGTTTTATCTCCAATATTAGCGATATCCTTATATGTACCTATCCCCAACTCAATGTTTGCATACATATCTTCTGTAATAACAATTCCAGTGTGTTTTGCAAGTTCTGTCGACATTATATCAATGAGACCATTCTCTAATCTTTTTGTCCATGTTTTTTCGTATTCTTTAAAAACCTGGTCATCAACTTCACTCATGCCATTTAATTCTGACTTAAAGTATTCAATTAAGTTATCAGATAAATATTTTGTATTCTTATCACTTTGTGACAATTGACTATCAATGTTTGAACGAATAAACATTGATAACGCATGAATATCAGCTAATAATTGATCTACATCATCATTATATGATGACAAATCCCCCGTCAAAAGTTTATAATATTTGTCGTTCGTCAAATCAACTTCTTCATATTTTGAATCGTTATACACAAAAGCTAAAAATTGTTTTGCATCATCTGCTGACAGTTTAGGTATTTTTTTAGCGTATTTTGCAATTTGTTTGTCAAGCATAACTCCCTCACTGGATACACTTCCTGCATAAGTCCAAATATTATCATGGGACAAATCTATATGCACTGCTGGACGAACTCCTAAATCAAGGTAATTACTAATGTGGTTACATGCACCTAAGTTATTTACAACTCTATACATATACTCATCTAATACTGCAGAATCATACTCATTTTCTGAAGATCTCAGCCACCAAAAAGTTGCTCCTTCAAAACATCCTACTTTTCTAAAATCTACTGCATACTTCGTTGGCGTTCCTACACGTGTCTTAGAATTCGTTGCCGTACTTGTTATAAAACCATATTTTTCATTTGTTACATCACTTTTTGATATTAAAAAAACCTTATCCTGTGTATTATCAGATTCTCCATTTTCCAGTGTGGATGCTATTATATTTTCTCTTTCCTCTTGTTTAAAAGCTTCCAGATAGAATTCAGAATTTAAATATTCTCTAATACATGAATTTTCCCATATATCAGGCTGTTTATAGTGATTATACCTATGGTTAGACTCCATACATTGATCAGCCAACAAAAACGCATCATCCCCATCTACAGAAAGCACTCTCCACTTAATTGGCTCCTTTTCATCATTCTGATCCGCCTTTCCATCACCATTTGTATCATTTTGCCAATAATTTCCAAAATATATACAATCCCAAGTCGAAACTCCATCACAAACTACAGGATTACTAAGTCCATAAGAAACATTACTTCCCTGCTCATCCGTTTTAGCCTCAATATTTAAAACATCATTCGGCAAATTTATTGATGTCAAAACCAAAGCAACGGTTACGAGTAATGGTAAACATCTATTATAATGCGCCTTGAATACCTTCATTGCAATCAATCCTCCTCTTCTTATTTTGCCTATGTATGAGTAACATCAATAATTCACATAGACAACCACATAAAACTTCCTGTATTAATCATAGCATGTTCTTATTTTCGATGCAACAAAAGCGCCTTTCCATCCTCATACCGATAGCTTTTCAAGAGTAATAACCAAACCGCCCGTGAGACGGTGACAAAGGTTTTAATTTTCAGTAATTCACATAGAAAAGTCTTGCGGGAAGTGGGTTTTAAGTGCGTCGGTATGAGGTGCTTGTATATGCGTCAGCATAAGCACCCATACCGCTATGCACTTAATAGCGAAAGCACCCACGAAGCGCAGACTTTTCTATATAAATCACAAAAACTATACCACCCTTGTCACCGCCTCACCTGCGCCGTTTCTTACTTCCACCGCCCCGGTTTTTGGATCCGGAATTTCTCTGGTGACTCTGATGGTTCTTATGCTCCATCTTCCGTGGCGGGATAAGACAGTGGGCATCGAAACCGATCAAGTCTTTCCGCCCTGCCTTTAGAAGTGCTTCCTTGACCAGGTCGTAGTTTTTCGGATCCCGGTACTGGATCAGTGCCCGCTGCATTGCCTTTTCATGAGGGCTCTTTGGCACATAGATTTTCTTGCCTGTGCGGGGATCCACGCCGGTATAATACATACAGGTAGAAATCGTAGCCGGTGTCGGGTAAAAGTCCTGCACCTGCTCCGGCATATACCCCAGATCCCGGATGTATTCTGCCAGCTCCACCGCTTCTTTCAAGGTTGAACCGGGATGAGAGGACATAAGATACGGCACCACATACTGTTTCTTTCCGGTAAGTTTATTTACCCGCTCGTAGCGTTTCAAAAACTTTTCATAAACAGCATTTTCCGGTTTTCCCATGGCCTGAAGCACTGCATCCGACACATGTTCCGGTGCCACCCGCAGCTGGCCGCTGATATGGTCTTTACAAAGTTCCTTCAAAAAAGTATCATCTGCATCTGCCATTACATAATCAAAACGGATCCCAGATCGGACAAATACCTTTTTGACTCCCGGCAGTTTTTTCAATTTCCGCAGCAGTGCCACATAATCACTGTGGTCTGCTTTTACATTGGGGCAGACCTTCGGAAACAGACACTGCTTATTCTGGCACACCCCTTTGGTCATCTGCTTTTTGCAGGCCGGTCCACGAAAGTTGCCGGTAGGACCGCCTACATCATGAATGTATCCTTTAAAATTCGATTTTTCCGTGATCTCTTTTGCCTCCCGCAGAATGGACTCATGGCTCCGCACCTGCACGATTCGTCCCTGATGAAAAGTCAAGGCGCAGAAACTGCAGCCGCCGTAACATCCCCGGCAGCTGGTAAGGCTAAACTGGATCTCCTGAATAGCCGGTACTCCTCCCAGTTTTTCATAACTTGGATGATAAGTTCCTACATAAGGATAATCATAAATATCATCCATCTCCTGGGTCGTCAAAGGCATAGACGGTGGATTTTGCACCACTGCCATTTTGTTTGGATACACCTCAACTAGCGGTTTTGCCGTAAACGGATCTGTATTTTCATACTGCTTCATGAAACTCTCTGCGTACTTTTCCTTACTTTCGCAGATTTCTTCATAAGAAGGAAGCCAGATCGGTTCGTAACAGGACACCTTCTCCATCCTGCACTTGTACACCGTTCCCGGTATAAATACAATGTCTTCCACCGCCAGTCCGCTGTCCAACGCCTCTGCCACTGCTAAGATACTGTGTTCTCCCATTCCATAGGACAAAAGATCTGCCCCGGAGTCCATCAGTATGGATCGTTTTACTTTGTCCGACCAGTAGTCATAGTGGGCCATGCGCCGCAAGCTGGCCTCGATCCCTCCTATGATGATTGGTGTCTTTTTGTAAGTCCGTCGGATCAGGTTACAATACACTACCGTAGCATAATCCGGTCTTTTTCCCATGACGCCCCCCGGCGTATAGGCATCTTTTTTTCTGTGTTTCTTCGCCACGGTATAATGGTTTACCATGGAATCCATATTGCCGGCACACACCAAAAATCCCAGTCTTGGCTCTCCCAGTTTCTGGATGCTGGTATCATCTTTCCAGTCCGGCTGGGATATGATCCCCACCTTATAACCATTGGCCTCCAGATGGCGGCTAATCACCGCCGGGCCAAAGGATGCATGATCCACATAGGCATCTCCGATGACAAACACAAAATCGCACTGCTGCCAGCCTCTTTGTTTCATATCTTCCTTTGAAATGGGAAGAAACTCTCTCTTATCCTGCATATATTTATTTCCTTTTCTCAAAAAATTCAATAACGGACCGTGCCGCTTTTTCGTTCATTCCCGGTACTGCCCGCAAAGCAGACAGGTCAGCTTTTTTTATATCTTCCAGTGACTGAAATTGCCGCATCAAAGCCTTGCGTCTTGCCGGTCCGATCCCCGGTATATCATCCAAAATAGAATGAACTTGTTTTTTACTCCGTATCTGCTTGTGGTACTCTATAGCAAAGCGGTGGGTTTCATCCTGTATCCTGGTGATCAGACGAAATGCCTGGCCGTGGGTGTCAATAGGAATCTCCTCGTCGTTAAAATACAATCCTCTGGTACGGTGATGGTCGTCTTTTACCATACCGCACACCGGAATATGCATATCCAGCCTGGCAAGTACTTGCTGAGCTACATGGATCTGCCCTTTTCCACCATCCATAAACAAAATGTCCGGCAGGATCCGGAAGGCATCATTTTCCTCCAACCCTTCCCGTCTGCTATGTTCAAACCTTCTGGTGAGCATTTCCTCCATGGCACCATAATCATCCGGGCCGCTGACTTCCCGGATACGGAATTTACGGTAGTCATTCTTTTTGGGTTTTCCATCTTCAAACACCACCATGGATCCCACTGTTTCAAACCCGTTAATATTGGATATATCGTAGGACTCTACCCGGCGGATGGGTGGCATTTGCAGCAATTCCCGGATCTCTTCCATGGCTCCAATAGTCTTTGCCCGCTGCTCTTTCAGTTTCTCTGCATCTTTGGTCAGAACCATAAAGGCATTCCGCTTGGCAAGTTCCAGAAGTTTTTCCTTTTGCCCCCGCTTCGGCGTGCGAAAATACACCCGCCTGCCTCTCTTTTCTGACAGCCATTCCAGGATACTCTCTCCATCTTCTACTTCCTCTTCCAGCCAGATTTCCTTGGGAATATAAGGCGTTCCGGCATACATCTGTTTAATAAAAGCACTCAACACAGAGGCATCCGGCTCTCCTTCTACACCTGTAAGATAATAGTGTTCCCGGCCAATAATCTTGCCTCCACGGATAAAAAACACCTGAACCACCGCTTCGTCGCCGCCTCTGGCCATGGCAACCAGATCCCTGTCCTGCTGGTCATCGGAAGTAATCTTCTGCTTCTGGGTCACCGCCTGGACGCTGTTCATAAGATCCCGGTACATGGCTGCCTCTTCAAAGTTCATGGCTGCCGAGGCCTCCAGCATTTTTTCTTCCAGTTCTTTTAACACACCTTTGGTATCCCCCTGGAGAAATTTCAGTGCCTTGGTAAAATTTTCTCCATAGGCTTCCTGACTGATATACCCCTGGCATGGTGCCGGGCACTGGCCGATCTGATGATACAGGCAGGGCCGCTCTTTCCCGGTGTCCCTTGGCAGGACCCGGTGGCAGTTCCGTAAATGATATATTTTATTTACCAATTCGATGGTATCCCGGATTGCTTTACCACTGGTAAAAGGTCCAAAATATTTGTTGTCATCCCGTTTCATCTGACGCGCAAAAAGAAGCCTTGGATAGGCTTCTTGGATATTTGCTTTCAGATATGGGTAGGACTTACCATCTTTGAGCATGGTATTGTACCGTGGACTGTGCTCTTTGATGAGGTTACTTTCCAGCACCAGTGCTTCCAGTTCTGAATCCGTCACAATATACTCAAACCAGGCAATCCGGTCGATCATCCTCTGGATCTTAGGCGTCACACGGCGGCTCTTTTGAAAGTACTGCCGTACTCTGTTTTTCAGACTGATCGCCTTTCCTACATAGATGATCTCATCTTTGGCATCGTGCATTAAATAAACGCCTGGTCTTGCTGGTAATTTTTTTAATTCTTCTTCCAGATTAAACACCCATATTCTCCTTTCACCAGTCTTTGATAAACCGCTGGATCACATCTACTACACCATCCTCATCACAGGTTGGTGCAACATAATCTGCTTTGGCCCGGATGTCTTCGTGAGCATTTCCCATAGCCACTCCCAAGCCTGCATACTCGATCATGGAAAGGTCATTGAAACCGTCTCCACAGCATACCATCTGGTTGCGGGAAAATCCCAGTCTTCCCAGCAGTTTGGATATACCATATGCTTTATCCACGCCCAAAGGCATCATTTCCAGATAAAACTCCTCCGACCGGTATACCGACAGCACACCTTCATATTTTTCAGCGGCCTCCGGCTCCAGTTTCCGAAGCAGCTCCGGCTCTCCGGTAAGGATGCATTTGTTCACTTCAAAATGAACATCTTTGTGAAAATCTTCCGGCACATAAATCGGAATATCACAAGCTTTTGCATCCATGAGAATATAGGGATCATCTGCCCGGTCTGCCACGATAGAGCCATGATAATAACTTAACAATCCTGTATGCTTTTCCATGGCATAATCATATAATTCATGGATCATGCCGGAAGGAAGGGTGATATCGTACACAACCTCTCCGGTAGCAAAGTTGGTGATCTTGCCTCCGTTATAAGAAAGAATATAGCCGCCATAATTTTGAAGTTCCAGTTCCTCTGCCTGATGTCGTATTCCCTCTGTACATCTTCCTGAGGCGATCACTACTTTAATGCCGTTTTGCTGGCACTGTATAACCGCCTCTTTGGTAGCTTTTGTTATTTCTTTTTTGGAATTTACCAATGTTCCATCTACATCCAGCACCAATACTTCATATGCCATAAGTTATTCATTCTCCTCCACTGTTACACTGTCTTCCGCATCTATTTCTGCTGCCGGCGTCTCTGTTTCAGTCTCCTGCGCCGGTTCTTCTATGATCTTGCCTTCCGCATCTTTTTTCTTTAATTTGATGCCTGTTTCATTTTCAAAAATCTCTACAAATTCTTTACCCGTAATGGTTTCTTTTTCAATCAAATGGGCTGCCAGTTTTTTCAGCACTTCCTGGTGTTCCCGTATGATCTTCTTAGCTTCTTCATAGCAATGATCCAAGATCTTCATTACCTCACCGTCAATCTGGCTCTCTGTCTCTTCGCCACAGTTCAAAACTGCTCTTCCGTCCAGATAACGGTTCTGAATGGTCTCCAGTCCCATCAATCCAAACTTCGCGCTCATTCCGTACTGTGTCACCATGGATCTGGCAATGGATGTTGCCTTTTCAATATCATTAGAAGCTCCGGTTGTCACATCATCAAAACTGATCTCTTCTGCTGCACGGCCTCCTAACAGGGTAGTGATCTCCGAGATCAACTCTCCCTTTTTCATCAGATACTTTTCTTCTTCCGGCACCTGCATTACATAACCAAGGGCACCCATAGTACGGGGAACGATAGTAATCTTCTGCACCGGTTCTGTATTTTTCAAAAGAGTAGCCACCAGAGCATGTCCGATTTCATGATAGGAAACAATTTCTTTTTCTTCCTGTCCCAGGATCCGGTCTTTTTTCTCTTTTCCGGCCAGCACAACCTCTACCGCCTCAAACAGATCTTTCTGGCTCACAACCTGTCTGCCGTCTTTGACTGCCATGATCGCTGCTTCATTTACCATATTGGCAAGGTCCGCACCTACGGCACCGGAAGTCGCCAGCGCGATCTCTTCCAAATCCACCGTCTCATCCATCAGCACATCATGAGAGTGCACCCGAAGCACATCCACGCGGCCTTTCAGATCCGGTTTCTCTACGATGATACGGCGGTCAAACCGTCCCGGACGAAGCAGTGCCTTATCAAGTACCTCCGGACGGTTGGTAGCTCCCAGGATAATAATACCTTTGGAAGAATCAAATCCATCCATCTCGGACAAAAGCTGGTTCAAAGTCTGCTCTCTTTCATCGTTGCCACCGCCATACTGGCTGTCACGGCTTTTACCAATGGCATCGATCTCATCAATAAATATAATACATGGTGCCATAGAAGTAGCCTGTTTGAACAAATCTCTTACACGAGAGGCACCTACACCTACAAACATTTCCACAAAATCAGAGCCAGACAAAGAGAAAAACGGCACTCCTGCCTCTCCCGCCAAAGCCTTGGCAAGCAGAGTTTTACCAGTTCCCGGAGGTCCTACTAACAGAGCACCTTTGGGCAGTCTGGCACCGATTTTTTTATACTTGTCAGGATTTTTCAAAAAGTCTACCAACTCTGTCAGCGATTCTTTGGCCTCTTCTTCTCCTGCTACATCTGCAAAAGTAACACCGGTTTTCTTCTCTACATACATCTTGGCGTTAGACTTGCCGACACTGCCCATAAGACCGCCGCCTTTGGTGGCTGAACGCATTAAAAACCAGAACAGCCCCCACAGCACAACGATCGGCAGCACATAAGTCAAAAGAATATCTAAAATACCCGAACTGGTATCCTCAATCTCTGCGCTGAATTCTACATTATATTTCTCCAGCATATTCTGGACCAGAGAAGTATCATTTACATAACCTGTATAATAAGTCACCTTAAACATAGCCGCTTTCTGCTCTGTTTTTGGCTCGATGACGATCATATTGCTCTTAAAAGTAACTTTTTTTACCTTTCCCTCTTTCATCATATCAATGAACTTGGTATAAGTAATTTCTTTTTGTGTATTTCTCTGTATCTCAGCATTCAGGAACATGATCATACTCATGGCAAAAACGGCTGCCACAATGCAGATAATGATATTGATCCGGTTCCTCTTTTTGCGGTTCGGATCCTGATTGGAGAGATTATTATTTTCGTTCATATTCATCTGCAATACCTCTCATTCGCTTAGTGTATTTATAATATTATTAGTATAAAAGATTTCCCTCCATAAATCAATGGAAAGAATGTGAATAGTTTGTGATAATTTGGGGCAAAAATCACTTGAAACAATCGTGTAAAACGGTTATACTTATACCATATGTTTATTTTTTACTATGCTACTTAAATATGCAAATGGAGGATAAAAAATGGCTGTAAAATATGTATTTGTTACAGGCGGTGTTGTTTCCGGTCTTGGAAAAGGAATTACTGCCGCCTCTCTGGGTCGTCTTTTGAAAATGCGCGGTTACAAAGTGACCATGCAGAAATTTGACCCTTATATTAATATCGATCCAGGTACGATGAACCCGATCCAGCACGGTGAGGTCTTCGTTACAGATGACGGAGCCGAGACAGACCTTGACCTTGGACACTATGAACGTTTCATCGACGAAAGCCTGACAAAGCAGAGCAATGTAACCACCGGAAAAGTATACTGGTCTGTTCTTTCCAAAGAACGCCGTGGCGATTATGGTGGAGGAACCGTTCAGGTTATCCCTCATATCACAAACGAACTTAAGAGCCGTTTTTACCGCAATGATGGATGCAAGGAAACCCAGATTGCCATTATCGAGGTAGGTGGAACCGTCGGAGATATTGAAAGCCAGCCATTTTTGGAGGCAATCCGTCAGTTCCAGCTGGATGTCGGACATGAAAATGCGATTTTGATCCATGTTACACTGGTTCCTTATCTGAAAGCATCCCAGGAATTAAAATCCAAACCAACTCAGGCCAGCGTAAAAGAGCTGCAGGGAATGGGTATTCAGCCGGATATTGTTGTATGCCGTACTGAAGTACCTCTGGACAAGGCTATCCGGGACAAGATTTCCCTGTTCTGTAATGTTCCAAACAGCCAGGTAATCCAGAATCTGGATGTTGAAACTTTATACGAAGTTCCTCTTGCCATGGAAAAGGAAAATCTTGCACAGACTGTGTGTAAATGTCTGCGGTTAGACTGTCCTGAACCGGATATCAAAGGCTGGGAAAACATGGTTGAATCTATCAAGCACCTGGACAAAGAAGTGACTGTTGCGTTAGTTGGTAAATATACAGCTCTTCATGATGCTTATATCAGTGTCGTCGAGTCTTTGAAACATGGTGGTTTTGCCCACAATGCACAGGTTAACATCAAATGGGTCAACTCCGAAAATGTAACACCTGAAAATGTGGCTGAGCAGTTAGCCGGTGTAAGCGGTGTTCTCGTTCCCGGTGGTTTCGGTGACCGAGGCATTGACGGAAAGATTTACGCTATTCAGTATGCCCGTGAAAACAACATTCCATTCTTGGGATTGTGTCTCGGCATGCAGTTAAGCATTGTAGAATTTGCCCGCAATGTCATTGGCTGGAATGATGCACACTCCGCAGAGCTGGATCCATCCACCACACATCCGGTGATCCATCTGATGCCGGATCAGGATGGCGTAGAAGACATCGGCGGAACCTTACGCCTTGGTTCTTATCCTTGTCATTTGGATAAAGACAGTAAAGCTTACACACTGTATGGTGAAGAGATCATCCATGAACGTCACCGTCATCGTTATGAAGTAAACAACTACTACCGTGACGATCTGGAAAAACATGGTATGTCATTGTGCGGACTTTCACCGGATGGCCGTATCGTAGAAATGTGTGAGATTCCTTCTCACCCATGGTTTGTTGCTACTCAGGCACATCCGGAGTTTAAATCTCGTCCAAACAAACCACATCCGCTGTTTAAGGGATTTGTAGGCGCTGCTTTAGAATACAAAAACTAAAATATAATTTCAATACAAAAAACGCAGGATCCACTCACTTGAATCCTGCGTTTTTTATTCTAATAAATAAATCATTTGATGCCACAATGCTGTCACGTGCATCTTATGACTGAACAAACTGTGAAAAATCAAATAATTCTCCCAGGGAAGCCCCCTCTGTTTTCGGATGCAATGCCTCTTTCACCCGGTTCAATGCCTCTTTGTCTCGCTTATCATCAAAAACAACTGCATATATTTCTGCTGTATTCCTAGCATCATTCAAGGCATCATGCTGCCTGCCCTGAAAGTCTAATCCCATGAGTTCAATGGCCTTTTCCAGTGACAATACCCGCTCCAGTCCAAGCATCTCTCCCATAATCTTCTGAAAGTCCTTCCAGCCGTTCATAAACTGCTTTACTTCATTACTCATCTGATATTTTTTCTGTTTCATTTCGTGGCGAATCTGCAGTTCATCATTGGAACTCCAGGTAATGATCTCATACTCTTTGTCTAAATCAATACACCAGCGAAAAAACTGTTCAAAAGCCACTTCAAATCCCGGTGCATCTTTCACCATCGCGGTGGAAATACCCGTCATCTCTTCATATCTTGGCTCTATAATCTCATTAAACCTAGGCTTTACATATGTAAGGAAACTATCTATCTCCCGATAGTCCTCATCCAGCGCAACCGCTCCAATCTCTATGATCTCCATATGGCTGCTTTCAAAAGCCTCTTTATTATCTTTCGGGACACCGTTCATTTCCAAGTCCAGCACAATATATTTCATATGCCCACTCCTTTTCAGTCGGAATATCTCTATGCTATCATATAATCTATCCTGTTTCAACCCACTATATAAGAAAAACCCCTGCTTATTAGCAAGGGTTTTCATGCTGGTAACCGGAATCGAACCGGTACGGGTGTCACCACCCACAGGATTTTAAG
>ERZ780139.507-NODE-507-length-40435-cov-3.565379_pt1 | contig 40435 bp, 31 predicted proteins | sample MGYA00511476_ERZ780139 | MGnify/ENA primary metagenome ERZ780139 (study PRJEB29588, sample SAMEA2158190) | human gut metagenome | biome: human gut; feature: human-associated habitat; material: faeces | place: Denmark | collected 2008/2010 ... | reverse complement strand
CCCAGCCATAATAGGAGTCCTCGTTGCTCATGGCGGCCACCAGTCCGTATCGGGGTGCAAGACGGTTCAGCTCCGTCTGCGTGTCCATAATGAGGGAATTGCTTGTCGGCTGTGGTTCACCATCGTCATGACTCAGGATGCCGCGCAAAACGGCACCTCCGATAAGTGCGATAACCACACCTATCATGAGCTGGACGAACCCCAGTCCATTCGTCGCAGTCGATTCACCAGTACCGGCGAATGGCCGTATCGCATAATCAATACCCAGCGACATGACGATCGCGGATATTAATCCCAACACGCCCGTATAGATTCTGGCCCGCATGGTCTTGCAGAAAACCACGCGGACTATGACAGCGATGATGGTGACGATCAGCGCCAGTATTCCTATGCCGTTCAGCTTCTGGAAAAACGGGTCAAGATGCCCCATGGTTTATGTCTCCTCTCCTCAGTCGTGTATCGGTTGGCGGTATTCCAAAATCCGACGGTAGTCCTCCAAAAGGAATACCGTGACATCCATCTCACAGGACATCTGATAGATCTCGCCATCATATTCCCGTTCGGCCTGCACATAGTCCGCAGGGTCGATCAGAAACATGGCGGTTTCACGGCGCACACGCCATTCGGCATGGCTTTTCCCGTATTCCGCATGCGAATCATCGGCGTGCAGCCAGTGGAACAATTCATGGGTGAGAGAGCATCGTTTCTGCACGTCGGTCATGTGCTCGTCGATGATTATGGTCTGGACAGCCTCACAGTAGAGGCCTGAAGTGTCATCATCAAGCGTAGCTTCGATGACGTGGACTGGCTGGGTTTCCACGGCATCGAGCATCTGTTCATAGGTCATGCCACGGTTGATGGGCATGTGGCGGTCGAATGGTGCGGCCGTCAGCACGGTTGAATATCCTCCTATCGAATCGGTTCGAGAAGAGGATACTCTGACAGAACGGGGGCAAGCAGTCGTCACTAGCGGCCGTCACCGCCTTCCATTTCCGCGAGCTTATGCGGATCCTTGTTCGCCGCTAGGGACACGTCGCCCCTACGTAGTTTCTCCAAAACGATCCGCTTACGCTCTTCATCGGATAGAGACGAGGGTTTAACCGAACGTGCACGAGGAACAGGACCCGTGCCTCTCTTATCGGAGGTAACGCCCGTATCGACTGATATGTCATGGGGAAGTCCGGAGACCGGAATGGAAGAGGATGGCCCATCAATAATCTGAACGACGTTGTCCCCATCCATGATGGCTACGAACTGACGGGCAAGCAGCCCGAGCCCGTTTTCCTCGGCAGCTCGTTTTCGGGCTAGGTTTCCGATCAATTCGATGGCATTGTCAAAATCAATGAGAGGTGCAATGGCATCAAGGTCATCCATCGTCCATGCAGCTTTTCCGCGCAATCGGACGGATACGTAGGATTGGCTCGTCTTCTCGCCCAAGGCCGAAGCAATCTGCTTTTGGGTCAGACTCTTTGCCCGCCGACGTTCTTCAACGAACTCCGCTATGAGCTTGGTGCTTTCCCCGGTCTTCTTAAGTCTGTCATTCCGTACCATGTTGTCATTCTATCTCTTGAGAGAACTTTTTTCATGCTATAAAACACGCCGTATCTCCATAGAGATTGACACCATTCCAATCAACCCCTAATATCTCCCATGAGATACGAAAGGGTTTTATCACATGTCATCAAACGAAATCATCTCCCAAGCGATTCTTGCTCGCATGGCAACCCAGAACTACCAGGTGAAACAACTCGCCAAAGATCTAGGAACCACGCGAGAGGCAACGGGCCGCAGACTCAACCAGCACACCATATGGGACAGCAACGAACTCGACATCGTAGGCAAGGCACTGGGGCTAACGGACATGTTCGGCCTCTGCGATTATGCAAGAGCCCTCGCCGAGATGAACAAGAACGTTCCCCTATCCAAGACCGTCTGACCGGGTTCTTCGGAAGAAAAGAGAGCCATGCGCATCAGGAGCATCAAGCCGGAGTTCTGGCGCAGCCGGGATATAGCGAATCTCAATTGGGACGCCAGACTGGTTTTCATAGGTCTATGGAGTTACGTGGATGATAACGGGGTAGGCAAGGATATCGACTACGACATCATCGGAGACCTGTTCGCGGCTGATCTCATCAAAGATCCTCGCGAGACTGTCGCGAGAGTGTCGCGAGACCCCATCGAGATTTCCACGCCCGGAACAGGGGAACAGGGGAACAGGGGAACAGGGGAACAGGGGATATTTACTCCTCTCTATCCCCTCAAAATCCAGAATCGGAGAAAAACGAAAAATCGGCGGACGAGTCCGCCTCAGAGCTTGAAAACGAGAATGCTTCTTTCGAAGCTTCTCGGAGTTCCAGCAGGGTTGAGGAAACCTCTCCGATTCAGAAGAAACCGTCCGCGGTTTCTTCGAAGAAGAGAAAAGTTCCGAAAAAAGAGAAGAAGCCCGCGACCCGTCAGACCGTGTTGGCTCCCGACTGGAAGCCCTCGCCCGAACTGCGCATCGCCACGGCCAAGGCGGGAGTCAACCTGATCCGCGAAGTCACCCTGTTCGTCGCCTACTACACGCAGGAGAAACCCGAACACCGCAGCGCCAACTGGGATGCCACATACAGGCGTTGGCTCGAACGGGACATCCAAAACCTGAAAATGGGGCGCGACCCCAACAACATCGCGCTACACCCGGAGAACCTGCCGACGAACGGCAGGCTGCCGAAAAGCATGCTGAACGACATGCACAATGCGGAAGTCCAAGCGCGGGCCGCCGCCTGGGACGAAGCCCATCCGCGAGAGGAGGAATTCGATGAACTTTAACGAAGCTCTGCAGGTGCTGCGCCGCATCAACGTACATCACGGGAACGCGCCAATCAGCGACGCGCAGGCCCAATGCTTCTACGAGGAGCTGTCCAGATCGGTGTCGTTCGACGAGGCCAACGCCGCGGTACGGGAATTCTACGCATTGCATCCTCACGGCGAATGGATGACGGTGGGGGATATCAACCTCGCCGTGAGAAGGAAACGACGGCAGTCGATGCCATCGGAGGCGACCATCACCCGGCTGATGGAGGAGAACCAGATTTCCGACCCCGACGAGATGTGGCAGTTCCGACGCTCTCTGCTCAAATCATTGGGCCGTGGCCGTCCCGCCACGCAGGCGGTGCAGCGTGCGTTGGAATTGTCCCGTCACCCGATGCTGGGCGGCCCGAGGGACGGGGCGACGAAAAGCCTGCCGCAGACACGGCCGGGGGGAAACCCCGATCCACGCGATCCGGCCCCGGTCACGACCGTCGTCCAAAGCATCATCGGCGGACGCTCGGCTCGGCCGCATCGGGCGGAATAGCCCCCCGGACATCGCAAGAACATCGAATCAAAAAAACGCCATCAGAAAAAACCGATTGGAGAAAAAACAAATGGCAGACATCACCACACAAACAATCCGAGACACCTTCTTGGACAACCTTCCCGAAAACGTGACGCGCGAGGAGGGGGAGGAGTTCTGGAACGCATGGCTGGACAGGCAGCGCGAAGGGCATGAACCGGACATGCCGACACCTCCGGTCGGATTCCAGTACGCACCGGGCGAAGTGGACGAATTCGACTACGGCGAACCGGACTTGGAAGACGAGCAGCTGACTGAGGACCAGAAGCGAGACATGCTGGGACTGGTGCATGATTATGCGATGAACACGTCGGAACTGGCACGCACCATGCTGGACTGCCAGCATTTCAACGACCCGCAGGTCCGGGAGCTCGTACGTCAGACGTTCAAGGATCTCGAATGCGCCGGAAGCCACGTGTCTGATGCTTTGAAGCTGATGGGTTGGACCGCGGACGATGCGACGGTTGGCTGAAGTTTCTTCCGTTGCCGTCGATGCCGGGCCATGCGGCAACGGAAGAAAATCGGTTATTTTCAATAAAAAACCGGTTAATTACAAACCCTGAGGTTACAGTGGGAACTGTTTGAGAAAACTCAGGCAAGGAGAACCCTTGAAATGACCAAACGTAACAGCAGCGGTCTGCGCAATGCGGGCACCATCGCCACCGTCGCGGCATTGACCCTCGGCATGGCGGGGCCCGGCGTCATGACGGCCACCGCCGACGAAAACACCGCGAACGGCAACACCGGCACCAGCGCCGCCCAAGCCACGCAGGAAGTCAAATACACGACCACCGTGGCAGGCACGCCAGTCGACTTCACGAAGGACGGCAAAGGCGATTACACGGCAACCGTCCCCAAGGTCAAAGGCAAGTTCCAAAACCAGGTGGTCGTGTCCGGCACAGACAAATCCCAGAACACTCTGACCACCAGCCAGAAACCTGATACGAACGGGAAAATCACCGGAAGCGTCGTCTACACCAGCGCCGCCGATTCCGCGCCCAAGTTCACGTTGACCGTCACGGATTATGAAATCGTCGACAAAATCGTCGACGACCAGGCGACCCAACCATGGAACACCACCGTTGAAGGCAAGAAATACCTTCTCAGCGTGAAAGACAACACCGCATCCGCGGTCCTGGATCAAAGCGCCTCCTACCCGGGCGACATCACCGTCACTGACGGAGCGAGAAAGATCACGCTGAGCTCCGACTACCAGAACGTCACCGTGGAATCCGGCGACAAGCTGGGCCAGCTGAACGTATCCGGCACCGCCGTCTACAAGCAGGCCGCCGACGCGACGAAGCCCACTCCGGCATTCGACGTGACACTGCCGTTCGCCTACACCTCGGGCACCCCGGTGACCGTGGACGGCACCGAAACGGAACTCACCAAGGTTGACGGCGGAAAATACCATGCGGATTACGCCGGTCCGACACTGGACGAATCCAACAAACCCAGCACGGACACGGTGACCCTCACCGGCATCAAGACCACACTGCCCATCAAATGGGGCAAAGACGTGCAGGTCGTCGACAAGGACACCGGCGACACTACCAGCAAGTTCGTGCGTCTGACCGGCACCGCTTCCGGCGATGTCACCATCCAGGATGCCGCCAGCGGCAAAAGCGTCACCGTGCCGGTGGAAGTGGATGTCACCGCCGACCGAGCCCAGGACAAGAGCTTCACCGGCCTAACCGTGACCCGCACCGACGCGACAGGAAAAGCCACCGTATACGACGGGGCCAAAGACTTCAACGCAAAATTCAACCCCGACACCCATGAATACACGCTGACACTACCGGCCGACGCGGTCGGCGACAGCTACACGCTGGGCCTCACCCACGGTGTCGACGCCCAGGCATCCAAGCCGACGCTCGCGCTCGGAGAGGGAGCCTCCCGCGTACTCAAGGTCAACGTGAACGGAGCCGACTACACGGTTAACGTGAAATTCCAGCCGGCCGACCTGAAAGCAGATTCCCCCGCGAAACTCACCGGACTGTACGTGAACAAGACCGGAGAAAACACGAAGGGCCAGCTCATCGACAACTGGAATCCGAACCGACTCGACTACGTGCTCACACTGGGGGAGAAGGATCCAAGCCCATACGTGCTACCCGAAGCGCCTGACGGAGTCACCATCAAAGGCGGCAACATCACGCAGAACGCGCAATCCACCCGCCAGGAATGGATCGTCACCGACACTGCGACAGGCGTAAGCCGCACCTACAGTCTGACAGTGACCAGGCCGGTGAAAACCGCCGTCACCGAATTCAAGCCGGCAGACCCAGCGAAGCAGGATTCCACGGTGGACCCGGAAAGCCAGCAGGACACCAATCTTGCATCGCACGGCTACACCGACAAAACCGGCAAATACGTCACATCCGACAAGGATTCTTACATCATCCCGGAAGGCGGCACTTTCGCCTACACGCCAAAGAACGGCCAATCCGCAACAGTCACGGTAGCCCACGAGGGAATGACCTACACATACACGGTCAACGTACTCGCCCCAGACGGCACCACGTTCGCGCAACACACGTACACCGTCACCTACATCACGGCGGCCACGCACAAGGCGCAGCTCACCGGCATCCTCGTGGACGGCACTGCCGTCAAGGGCTTCGACCCGGCCAGACACGAGTACAACGCATCCGTGAACGATCCGGACGAATGGATGGTCTCCCCGCAGTACGACAAGGCAAGCGGCATGACCGTCAGCACCGAGAAGAAGGGTGCGGACGCCACCATCACCGTCACATCCGGTGACGGATTGGTCAAGACCACCTACAAGGTGCATGTCACCCGCAAACCATTCGGCGGCAACGGGAACAACGCGCTCGGACTCGCCTCCACAGGCGTCGGCGGCGGAACCGTAGCGTTCCTGTCGATGGCGTTGATGGCTATGGGAACGGTTCTCGGACTCGTTGCACGTCGGCGCCAGCGCGGACGCAGCTTCTAATAGCAACGGCTTGCGACCACATCAGGCCGCAAGCCTTCCATTATTTTTTCTGACTCGGCGTGAAATGTCGGGCAAAAAAACAAGAAAAGGAAAGAACATGATGAAACAAAAACGGATTGTCGCCGTAGCACTTGGCCTGGCCCTGTCCGTAAGCCCCATGATCGTGTTGCCCACCGCTTTCGCGGATCAGGTATCGGGGAACCCGTCCTCGTCGATTTCGGCCCGTTCGACGGCTCCGAATCCGCTCGACAAGTTCAGCACCGAAGAGAAGGCGTTCCTCAACAATCACAAGGACAAGATCGCATCCGCCCTGGGCATCGACGGGTTCGACCCATCCACCACCGACTATTACGGCGTCAAGGAATCGGCACTCGACACGGTCGCAGGCAAGATCCCCACCTCGAACACGGGACTGCTGAAGCCGATGGGCGCGCCGCTCGAGATCGACACGAACGCCACCGGCTGGCTCGTCGACGGAAAGATCGCGAAGGACAAGCCGTCCTCCGGCGACATGGCATACCGGGTCACGATCAAGGGCAAGAGCGGCGGCACCGTCGCATACACGCTGCACACCGCCTCACAGGATGCGAGCAGCAAAGCCGATCCGGGCGAGCTGAAGGGCGTGACCGCCACCGCCAATGGCACCGCCGTCACGGACTTCAATCCGGTGAAGGACGGCACATACACCGTGCCCGACGACGCGGAGGTGAAGATCGGCGACGTGCCCGACGGATGGAAGCTCGACCATAAGGCGGATTCGAAGACCGGCACGCTCACCTTCACCTGCACGAAGGATGATGTGACCGTCACCTGGACGTTCAAGTACGATGACGGAACCACCACGCCGAGCACCGGGGACAAGGCCGATCCAAGCGAACTGGCGGGGGTGACCGCCACGGCCGACGGGAAACCGGTCGACGGGTTCGCCCCGATGAAGACCGGCACATGGATCGTTCCCGACGGCGCGGAGGTGAAACTCTCCGGCCTGCCCGACGGTTGGGCGAGCTATAAGAATCTTGACGCGAAACCCGGCACCCTGTCCTACGACATCAAGAAGGGCGACGTCACCGTCGTCACATGGACGTTCACATACGATTCCACGACCGATCCGGACAAGCCCGCCACGGGCGTGGACGCATTGAAGGGCGTGACCGCGACCGTCGACGGGAAACCGCTCCCGAGCTTCGACCCGACGAAATCCGGCACCTACAGGGTCGCCACGGGCGCCGAGGTGAAGATCTCGAACGTCCCGTCCGATTGGAAGCTTGACAAGACCGCATCCGATTCGAAGCTGGTGTTCGCCGCTTCCAAGGACGGCACGACCGTCACTTGGACGTTCGAATACCAAGGCAAGGATGATGGCGGAGCCACCACCAACCCTGGTGACAATGCCGGAAACAAAAGCCAGAACAACAGGATCAGAAGCATCGGCGCCGCAAGAACCGGTGCGGTAATGACTGGCTCGATCTGGAAGGCTTCTGCCGTCACATGGATATTTTTTTCCTTTACCGTTTCCACCCTGTGTCCGCGCACCAGCAGACGATGGGTGTTGATGCCATACGGCGTACACGTCATGAGTGTACAGTAATCTTTCCCTTCTTCGATCTGAAGCTTGTCCGTCTCCGACGGAAGAACAATTGCAATTTCATCTACCTGATACGTCAGGACACGGTCAAGAATCGTAATGGTAAACGTATCCTCCGTCTCCAGCTTGTCCAGATTCGTAAAGAGTTTGGCGCTTGGCAGACCTCGGTGTGCAGACAGCACCGCATGGGTCGAGGCTCCTCCCACCGGAAGGCTGCTGCCTTCCAGATGACCGCATGCAATCTGCAAAACACCATCCTCTGTTCCATGGTAAATCGGAAGCTCTACCTTTATTTTGGGAATAGAAATGTACCCCATAATACCCGTTCCGGTAATATCCAGCGTCTTCTCATAACCGGCCAGTTTCGACGGTTCATAGAACAGCTCCGGATGCGATGCGAGCTCCTTATTATATTCTTCCGCCTTCTGAAAATACGCATCCGTATCCTTCTGCGCCATTTCTGCTGCCGTTTTCTCGTAATTTGCTACTGCGCGGGATTGGTTTTTCTGGTTGATATAATTGCTGACAGAAGGGTATAGCAGCACGGACAGACCCACGAAAAAGATAAAAATCAAAAAAATGGTACTTGCATGTTTTTTCATAAGTCACTCCCTGCTGTTATTCCCGGACGGTCTTTTGGACCGCCCGGGCCTATTTTTTTACTTATTGTTCATACGTTTTTTCGTAATAAGAAGAACTGCTGCAGCTGCCATCAGCATACCGCCGATCACATAAAAGACGGTAGTACCGATGCCACCGGTCTCCGGTAAGGTGGAACCGGATTTATTTACGATAGTTGCACTTACTGCTCCCGTTGTCACATTACCCGTGAAAACATCTCCGCCAGATAAAGATGTCAGTTTCGGATCAGCGCTGTCAATTTCGTGTTCTGCCGTGATCGTAAATTCAATCGGATCAATGGTATTGTAACCGGACGGCGTTGTTGTCTCTTCAATCTTGTAGTCGCCATCGTCAAGACCTTTCCATTCGAATACGTTTTGATCATCGCCTGTTCCGGTAAGTTTTCCTTTACTGATCCAGCTTCCGTCTTTCGCTTTCTTAGACAGCTCAAACTCTGCCCCTTTCAGCGGTTGCTTATTTTCCTTTACCTTGTTTACTGTTACTTTGTAGGTAAATACAATATTTTTATCTTCCGGTGTTTTTCCGGTATCGTTCGGTTTTGTCGTTCCATCCCCTGTGTTGTTTGGATTGTTGCTGTACTCCAGATCTGCTGTGTTTGGATTTCCTGTCGAGCCAAGTACGGCATCTTTATCCAGCGTTGCTTTGTATGTTACGGTGACTTTTGTTCCAGTTGTTGCTCCATGGGCTTTTACATCCATAATCGCAACATCCATGGTTTTATTATCAGCATCCCATGTTACGGTATACTGGTCTTTTTCTAACGTTTTTTCTCCTACCTTGACCTCTACGCTTTCCGTTAACAGAGTAAGATGTGTCATGGTATCATGGAAATTCAGATAATAATGGTCATAATTTGACAGATCCCCCATCGTGGCCGTCAGTTTGTATGGGATTTTATCTCCGATATCATAGTCTGCGGAATCCTGCCAGTCTGTCTCCACTTCCGTAGAATCGTTGATATCCTTTACTTTTTTCTCCAGGGTTGGTTTGTCTGTCTTTTTCGTTGGCGTTACTGTACCTGCTCCATTTACTTTCAGAAGAGAGAGATTTTTTGCATCATACGTTCCGGTTGTAGCTGTCGTGTCAACGATCAGATAGTAGCCAGCAGCCGGAAGGTTCACCTTTCCTGTTCCATCGGTCTTCGTCTCGGTTACATATGCTGCAACTGTTTTTGCGAAGGCATTTGCTTCTGTACTCTTTGTATTATACGTTTCCAGAACCTTTGCGACATCCGCTGCGCTCTCGCACGTTGCAAACGCTGCTTGCTTTTTTAATTCTGCTAAGAGCTCTTTCCCCTGAACGCCATCCCCCCAGGTTACGTTTGACAGTTTGTTTCCTTCTGTAAGATCTCCCTTAAAAATCTGATATGCGGCAAACGTATGCTGCGTGAGTTCAACATTTGCAGCAACTCCTGTCACACAAAACGCCAGTACCATCACCATGCTAACCAGCATAGCCAGTACCTTTTTCATTGTTTTCATTTGTTTTTCCTCCATTTTTGCTCATTATGATCTATATCTTCTTTCGCGGCGCAGTGGATTTCGCCGCCACAGCAGGGGTACAGGATTACTTTTCCCCCCTTTCCCGTCTGCGCCCAAGAGAAGAAATTCCATACAGCACAGCAATGCCCATCAGGGCAATGCCGCTGACTGTAAACAAGGTGGTTCCGGCTCCGCCGGATTCCGGAAGTTCATAGACCGGAGTCTCATTTTTCTCATTTTCTATGTAAATAATCTGAGATGTTTTTGTCAGATCAAATGCCTGCTTTGGCAGTTCTTTCGGAAGAGTATTGGCTGTATTGCCATCTTCACTAAAGTAGAAATAAACTGCATTTTCTTCCGGGTTCCCCGGCAGCAGATAGTCCTTCGGGGCATTCGTCTCCACCAGACGGTACAGGACATTTTTCTCATAGGAAAGATCAGCATCCTCTTTTTGCCACTGGATGATGATTTTTCCGTCTGTGTCCGTGGTATAACTGATACCAGTTTTTACATACCCCGTTCCGTCATATTTCTGAAGCTGGAACACTGCTCCGGCGAGCGTAGTTCCGTAATCGCCCTCGCTTACTTTATAAAGGGTACAACGTTTGTCGGTACTTACCTGGCCGGTATGGGTTTGTTCTTTCCACATCACATCATTTTGATATTCATCGTCCTTATATGCAGTTCCATCCAGCTGTGCGCTGTTAAATACTTTTAAAGCATAGTCTCCAATATATCCTTTCGGAACATCCGCCTGGAACTGATAATCATACTCCAGAATCATCGGTGTTTCATCTGGCAGCCCACTCCCCGTTAAAGTGTTGGCAATCGTAAACGCTCCCTGCCAGTCCGGATTTCCAACGGATGTCTGTACTGTCCAGGTCCAGTTTTTGATTTCTTCGCCCTTTAAAACGGTTCCATCTTTCTGTTTTTCCGCCCGATACAGTTTTACACTTCCCGGAACCAGCCAGGCGTTCAAATCCAGCGTTGTTCCATCGTTCCAGTTGGTTGGCAAATGAACATACATCTTCGTATAATACTGCATCACATCTGTCAGCGTCAGCGTATCTGCCCCGTTTACCAGATCTTTTCCATCCGGATTCAGGCAGATGGAATATTTTACACGACGGCTGTCGTTGTCCCAGACACCTGTTTTATCCACCACTTTACTCTCATTTTCTGAGGTATCCTCGGTCCATTGCTGTATCTGGTCGGCGCTTCCCATGCTTCCTTTGTCGTTGGTCGCCTCCGCATGATTCTGGAAACGATACGTTTCTCCTGTTGCATACGAATCCAGCTTCTCCTTGCTGACTTTACATTTTACAACCAGCGTATACACGCCTGCTTCCAGCTTGGTTCCGTTCTGTGCATCTGCACGTGTAAGCTTCAGGCTTACTTTCCGGTTCTCCTGCGTTCCCGTAATCTGATAAACACTGTTTCCGCCGGAAACAGCACCGTCCTTCGAAATGGTAATCTGTCCCATGCCGGAAAGATTACTTTCTCCCCTGATTTCTTCCAGCTCCACTCCCTCCGGAAGCGTGTCCAGAACGGAAAGCATACTGTTTTTTTCTGCCAGTGTTGCCGTAATCTTCCAGGTCAGCGTTCCGTCTGCATTTTTCTTACTCGTTGTTTCGGTGCTTCCATTTTCATCTGTTTTGACGATTCCGCCCTTTTTATATTCATAATCCGCATACGCCTCTCTCTGCCCGACTCTGATTTTGTTGCAGAACCAGGTGGATCCGATCGAAGCGTCCGCAATATTCGCCGTTGTTTTGTATGCAAAAATCAATTTTTTTGCACCAACTGGCACAGTAAGGGTATCCTTTAATGTCATTTTGCAGATGGTGTAGGTCAATGAATCCGCATTTTCTGTTGTGTGATTCAGAATCTCGTTTAGCGTATAGCTTTTCCCGTCCGAGGCCTGGAAACTGACATCTGCAATCTCCGAAACAGAAACCGTTGCAACCCGGTTTTCCTCGGCATCTGCCCAGTAAATTCCTTCTGACCACGCCTGTACCTGTTCTTTTGTCAGATAATGCGTTCCGCCGGCTCCGCCCCATTGATTTTTGGTCGGGTCATCCACGATGCTGGTTCCGGACAAAATTCCACTTTCCGGCACCGTCAGGGTAACCTTCCACGGAAGAACCATGGTTGTCCCATCTGCAGATTTTTCTGCCGAGCCAACCGCTTTCGCAATTTCTCCTCCGCCGATCCATACCGTCCCTGTTGTACTGATTTGGGCACTTCCGTCCCCCGGCTGGAACGTCGCTGTATTCTGCACTTCCCTGCTGTCCCAGGACGGTTCTGCCTTGGTACGGTATGTAATGGTATACTCGCCGGTGTTGGTTTTTCCTTCTTCCGCCGTGAAACGAATTCCGGTGATGTTTCCGCTTTTATCCCGCGCGATCTCATATCCTTCCGCAGGCTGTATGGTTACATCCGTACCATCTGCCAGCTTTGCCAGCATTTCATCGGTAAGGCCGGAGCCTGCAAGATTCAGATGATTCCGGTTCAGCGTTATCTTCCAGATAATCTGATTTTCTGCCGCATCAAAGGATCCGCTTTTTTCCAGTGTGTGTTTGTTTTGAATCGTAGTATTTGTTTCTGCACTGCTCTTCACCTTTGTTTTATCATTTTCCGAGCTCGCACTGGCGATGTTCTTTGCCGTCGGCTGTTCCGTATTCAAATTCGTTGCCTCGTAGGTATATACAATTTTATAACGCGTATATTCTTTGTAGGAAGCTCCATTATTATCTGTTTTCTCCTGTGCCGGCTCTATTTTCGGAAGTGTCATCCGAATGGTTCCATTTTCCGACGTACTCTCCTGGTTTTCCATCGTTTCTTCCGTAGTCGGGTTCGAGTCCCACCAGCTTCCATTTTCGCCATAATAACGTGAAACCGTTTCTTTTGTAACGGTAATTTCCGGGCTGCCCAGTTCCATTCCTTCCACCTGGATCACATCCTGAAAATCAATGGTTTCCGGCGTTCCTTTCAAAGAAGTCACGTATACGGTGTAGATCAGTTTTCCGTCCTTGATCTCATAGGAGCCGTTTTTCTTTGTACTGATATCATAATGATTTGTCTCATTGTCCGGGTACTCGATGGCCTCTTTTGGAATATCAAGCGTCACCTGATCTTTTCCGACAAGTTTAATATTTCCGTCCCCATCCGCTTTTGTTCCATCAATCTCGCCGGAAAACTGAACAAAGCCCCGAATCGTTTCTCCGGCTGCCTTTACATAAGCCTGATCAAAATCAATGGCCAGACGGTATGCGCCACTCTCTGTTTTTTCAAAGCGATACGTTCCTGCCTTCTTTCCGTCCGCATCATAGAGATCGTAGTCCTTTCCCTCCAAAAGCCCCTTCGGAATGATAACGCCTTCCGGATATTCATAATAATACTGATATCCGTCCTTTTCTATCTGCTCTTTTTGAAAGTTAAAATCGACCTTCAGATCCGAAGAATATACATTTCTGTCGGCATCATACTTTGTCTCCCCACCGGTAAGTCCCGTCACCTGCTCACTCATAGAAAGTCTCTGCCCACTTGGTGTTTCCGTCTGTGGTGTCTCATCCGATTCCGTTTCCTGCGTGTCTGTATTTTCTGTATTTACCGTATCCTCTGTATGTTCCGGCTCTTCTGCGTCTGCTGCCATCTCCTCTGCAGCTTTTTCTTCCGTCTTCACTTCTTTTGGTGTCTGTAAAAGCGGATTTTCCGGTACCAGACCATATCCAAGAATTTTTGCATCCTCCGTCGCCCATTCGTTTTCCTTTACCATATCTGCGGAGTTTCCCTCAACCACCTTCAGGGTTCCGGATTCCTGCACTTTTTCTACAATGCCGACATGATCCGCGCTTCCATCCTGATCCAGATCGAAGAAAACCAGATCTCCGCTTTTGGGCTGTTTCGTCTGGCTTTCCACATACATTCCGGCATTTTTCAGCTCCGAAATCCATGCTGCACAACCGGAGTTGACCGGCATCTGTTCCGCCGGGATCCCTGCATACCGGATGCAAAATGCCGCAAACATGGCGCACCAGTCTCCATACTCATTTCCATACCACGCACCATAGCGTGTATATCCCTTCCGCGTTGTTCCGTCATCTGCAAACCTGAAATTTTTCCGGCTTTCCTGGTATCCCATCTGGCTCTGCGCAATCAGAACCACATTTTCCGCCCAGTTTTCCGTCAGATTCTGTGGAATCGTACTTTCCCAGTCTGTTTCCGTTTCCACATCCGCTGTCTCATCAATCAGACATTCTACGGTATGCGTATGCTCCGGTATCGTACACGCAAGCTCCGTCTTGTAGCATTCTTCTGTGTGATGATGCGCCGGAACAGGTTCCTGTTCTTCTTTCCCACAGATCTGTTCCCGTTCTGTATAGTAGCAGTTTTCGGTATGTGTATGCTCTTCTTTTTCACAGATCAGTGTTCCATCTTCATCGTAGCATTCCTGTCCATGTACATGCTCTTCTTTTTCGCAGTTCAGCGTAGTTTTTTCCTCATAACAGCTTTCCGTGTGCGTATGCCCTTCCTGCCCATCGGTTTCCTCTTTCTGGCAAACCAGTGTTTTGGTATAGCAGGCATCCGTATGAACATGTTCTGCCGTGTAACCACACTGATAATCTGCCGTCATGGAAATACCGGTATGATGCAGCTTCCAGCTGACAACCAGAAAAATCCCGGTCGCCAGGACAAGAAACACTGCCAGATACAGCCGGATGCTTTTATGTTTATCCTGAAAATTTCGGATATAATGATTTAATGTATTTTTCACCTTACACCTCACTATCTGATTCTGGAAAAACGGTTCAAAGGCCAGACCCGCAAAAATACTTTTCCCACAATCTGTTCTTTCTCTACGCACCCGATCGTACTGCTGCGGCTGTCAATTGACACACTTCTGTGATCTCCCAGCACAAAGTAACGGTTTTCCGGTACCTGATACGGAAATTTCACATCACATTCACCCAATGCCAGTTCATCCACATACGGCTCATCCAGTTGTTTTCCATTCACACTGACAACCCCGTTTTCCGCTATATCAATCACATCCCCGGGACCACCGATAATCCGCTTGATCAGCAGCTTATTCTGCCATCCAAAGCTGCAGAGATCCCCCGTTTTATAATGATCGTTTTTTACCAGCAACAGAATATCCCGGTCGGAAAGTGTCGGTTCCATACTGGTTCCCGAAACCTGAAGAACCGGAAAAAACAGCGTCGCAAGAAGAACTGCAGCAGCCGCAACAACTACAAGCGAATAAATCGTGCTCCGCAGAACCGCCCGATACCGATTCTGATACTGCAGCCGGCTTCGTTCCCGGCTGATTTCCTGCATCGACGGAATTTTTATTTTTTCCATCCTTCGCAGTTTCATGTATTTCCTCCCGTGTACGCTTCCAGACTCTGCAGCAGTGTTGCAAGTTCCTGGTGCTGCCGCATATAAGCTCCGCATTTTTTCTCAAACGCATCCCATTTTTGTTTTCGTTCCTGTTCCGCTTCTTCTGCCATCCGCTGACACGCTTCCTCTGTCTCTTTCTGCTTCTGTACTGCTGCTGCGAGCATTTCCTGACATGTCATTTTCATCTTTTCCATTTCGGCATGCACCGCAATTTCAGTCTGCTTTCGGAGAAGCTCTGTCTCCTCTTCTGTTTTCGCACGGATCGCCAAAGCTTCCTCCTCTGCCTCTTTCCGTATCCGCTTTGCATACTGTTCCGCTTCTTCATTCACTGCATGGACGGAATTCAGATATTCATCCGCTGCTTTCTGTGCGCTTGCAAAAACGTGATTCAGTTCCATCGCCGCTTCCGCAATTGATCCGGCTTTCGCAATCTGAATCGTCCGGTTCTGCAATTGCTGTTCCGCTTCCTCCAGTTTCTGATTTACTTCTTCTTCCTCTTTTTTCAGCGCATAAATGATTTCGATCAGTTCGGTCCGGTTCATTTTTCGCAATTCTTTTTCTTCCGCCATGTTCTGCAGCCTCTCAAGTTTCAATTTTTTTCTCTTTTTCATTACCTTTTTCATTACTTGTCAAATTCAAAAATAGCACAAAAAAAGCAGTAACACAAGGGTTTTTACTAATTTTTGTCAAAAAAAATCCTGTGTACCGCTCTTTTTTGTTTATTTTTTCTACTTGATTTTTATTTTTTCCAACGAAACCATTTTCGTTTTGTGCTGTTTTAAAACAGCATCTGTAATTATTTTTTACATTCTTCGTAACTATTCAGAGCCCCATCTCGGTTTCTGATTACTGCAGGGGCTCCTGTCGTGGAGGAACGCCATCGGAAGTGAAGCACCTGATCTGCGCCGTCAGTTTTTCCCCACACGTAAAATCGCATCCTGAATATTTTCCACCGGAACCAATGCAATTCCTCCGATTTTTTCCACCGATTTCATGCAAACCGCCGGCAGAATCACCCGTTCAAAGCCAAGTTTTTTGGCTTCCAGCACGCGCTGCTCTGCCATACTTACCGCGCGAACCTCTCCGCTTAATCCTACCTCACCGAATACAACCGTTTTTTCGTCTATCACCTGGTCTTTATAGCTCGACACAACGGCAAGTGCAATGCCAAGATCGATCGCCGGTTCATTCATTTTTATTCCACCGGCGATATTGACATAGGCATCACTCGTGGAAAGATTGACTCTTGCACGTTTCTCAAGTACCGCCATCAGAAGGTTTACTCTGTTAAAATCGCAGCCCGCAGCAGTACGGCGCGGGATTCCAAAATTACTGTGGCAGACTAACGCCTGGATTTCGATCAGAATCGGCCGCGTTCCTTCCATGGAGCACGCAACAACAGAACCGGAGGCACCCTCCGGCCTTCCATTCAGCATATATTCTGACGGATTTTTCACTTCCACTAGCCCCTCTGCCTGCATTTCAAATACACCAATTTCGTTTGTGGAACCAAAGCGGTTTTTTACACCACGCAAAATACGATAAGAGGCATGGCGATCCCCTTCAAAATACAGCACGGTGTCTACCATATGCTCTAAAACCCTCGGTCCGGCTACATTTCCATCCTTCGTCACATGACCAACGATAAAAATCGAAATTCCCATCCCTTTGGCAATCTGCATCAGTACATTTGTTGATTCCCGTACCTGTGAAACACTGCCCGGTGCTGAGCCAACCTCTTCGTTGTACATCGTCTGAATGGAGTCAATCACCGCAATTTCCGGCTTTTCTCTTTCCATCACAGCACGGATCATGTCAAGGTTTGTCTCACAGAGCAGAGAAAGATTCTCATTAAACTCTCCGATCCGCACAGCACGCAGTTTGATCTGGCGCAGGGACTCCTCCCCTGAAATATATAAAACCTGGTGTCCCGCCGCAGACAGCATACGGCACACCTGCAAAAGGAGGGTGGATTTTCCGATTCCCGGATCGCCGCCGACAAGGGTCAGCGAGCCCGGCACAATTCCTCCGCCAAGTACCCGGTCAAGCTCTCCGATTCCCGTTGGAATCCGTTCCTCTTTCCCTGTTGAAATTTCTGTCAGATGAACCGGCTTTCGGCCCGCAGCACTATGGCTGCCGATGCCCTGATTACCCGCCGATGTTTTCGATGCCGTCGGTTCTTCTACAAAGGTGTTCCATTCTCTGCACGCCGGACACTGCCCCATCCACTTTGCGGATTCATAGCCACAGTTCTGACAGAAAAAGGCTGTTTTTTTTGTTTTCGCCATCGTTATCTCCTTTTTTGATCTGCCTGGAAAAAAAGGCTGCCGCACACGTTCTGCGACAGCCTTTTCCTTATTTTATTATGCTTTTATGATCTCTACCTCTACGCCCTCTGCTTTTTCCAGCTCCACACTGAAAGAAAGCTTTCCACCGAGATTTGTGGTCATATGACCGACATTTACGCCGTCGAGCAGCACCTTGTATTCGGTCTCTGCTTCCATCTCAACCGTGATCTGCGCGTCCTCCGGTCCTTCTACTTTGAAGGTCATTCCTTCATCGAATACATTCAGATCGGTAACTGCTGTTCCCGGAACAGATTCGTATACGAACATTCCATTTCTCTCCAGCTTTGTGATTTCTTTGAAGGTTTTTACTTTATAAAGATCTCCTCTGTGTTCAAAGTCAGATTTTTTTGCCTTTGCCGCAAGCTCATAATCTCCGAAGCTGATTCCTCCGTCTGCTTCTGTGCGGATTAATTCTTTCACTACTGACATTTTCAAATGCCCTCCTGGTCTTGTCTTTTGTGTTGTGTTGTTTCGTTTCTTTGTGAAAATCATACCATAATCAAAAAGATTTTACCATATAAATTATGAATTTTTATTTTTTTCGAGAACTTTAAACGTAATCTCCTTTTTGCTCATACCGGCCGCCACCGTATCACCTTTCTTTACTGTTCCATTCAGGATGGCTTCTGCCAGCGGATCTTCTATTTTACTCTGGATCGCACGTTTTAACGGACGGGCACCATATTTACTGTCAAAGCTGTTTTCCACAAGATACTCTTTTACGGTGTCGCGGACCTTCAGTTCGATATCCATCTGCTCCCTGCAGCGACGCTCCAGGTCTTTGAGCAGAATCTGCAGAATCTTCTTGGTATCTGCTTTGGTCAGCTGGTGGAATACAATAATCTCATCAATTCGGTTCAGGAATTCCGGTTTAAACATCCGTTTGACTTCCTCCATGACCTGACCCTTCATGTACTCATAGTCCTTGCGTTCATCTTCCTCTGAAAGGAATCCGAGACGCTTTGGCGCTACGATGTTCTGCGCTCCGGCGTTGGATGTCATGATGATACAGGTCTGTTTGAAATCAACTTTTCTTCCCTGTGCATCGGTGATATGACCGTCGTCAAGCACCTGAAGCAGAATATTGAAAACATCCGGGTGGGCTTTTTCAATCTCATCAAACAGGATCACGCTGTACGGATTTCGGCGTACTTTTTCAGAGAGCTGGCCGCCCTCCTCATAACCGACGTATCCCGGAGGAGAACCGATCAGCTTGGAAACACTGTGTTTCTCCATGTATTCCGACATATCAACACGGATCAATGCCTGTTCTGTGCCAAAGACTGCCTCCGCGAGTGCCTTGGAAAGCTCTGTTTTTCCGACACCGGTCGGTCCCAGAAACAGGAACGAACCTGTCGGACGATTCGGATCTTTTAAGCCGACTCTGCCTCGTTTGACAGCCTTCGCCACAGCCGCTACTGCTTCCTCCTGCCCAACGACGCGCTTATGGAGCGTCTGTTCCAGGCGTGCCAGGCGTTTCGATTCGCCCTCTGCAAGACGCTGTACCGGAATTTTCGTCCAGGTTGAGACCGTCTTTGCGATTTCTTCCTCCGTCACCTGCAGTTTTCTGCTCTTACAGCGGCGTTCAAAACGTTTTCTGATCTGCTCTAATTCTTTTTCCAGCTCCTGCTGGCGTGCCTGCAGTTTTTTTGCCTCTTCAAAATCACCTGCGCTGATGGCAGCTTCTTTTTCCTTCTGCACCTCAAACAGCGCCTGCTCCTCTTTTGTCATATTGTCCGGCACCTGATAGCCTGCAAGCTGTACCCCTGCAGATGCTTCGTCGACCAGATCAATCGCTTTATCCGGCAGAAAACGATCATTGATATAGCGCACACTCATTTTTACAGCTGCTTCCAGCGCTTCATCCGTAATTTCTACGCCATGATGACGCTCGTAGTATGGACGCAGTCCTTTTAAGATATCGAGTGCCTCGCTTTCTGTCGGTTCTTCTACTTTCACCGGCTGAAAACGACGTTCCAGAGCCGCGTCTTTTTCAATATATTTTCGGTATTCCTCCAATGTTGTTGCACCGATGAGCTGAATTTCTCCGCGGGAAAGGGACGGTTTTAAGATATTGGATGCATCGAGTGCTCCCTCTGCACCGCCGGCCCCGATGATGGTGTGAAGTTCATCGATGAACAGCAGAATATTTTCATTTTCCGTGACTTCTTTGACAACGCGTTTGATACGCTCCTCAAATTCACCGCGGTATTTGCTTCCGGCTACCATTCCGGAAAGGTCAAGGACAACAACTCGCTTATCGCGGATCGTTTCCGGCACGATACCAAGGGCAATCCGCTGCGCCAGACCTTCCGCAATCGCCGTTTTTCCGACACCCGGCTCTCCGATCAGACACGGGTTGTTTTTTGTCCGGCGACTTAAGATCTGAATGACACGTTCAATTTCCTGCCCACGGCCGACAACCGGATCGAGTTTTCCTTCGCGCGCAAGCTCCGTCAGATCCCGGCTGTACTGATCCAGTGCCGGCGTTTCGCTGCTCTGTGCTCCACCTCTTGTCTGCGGTCCGCGGCCGGTGTTTGTATTTCCGCTTGCACCGCCCTGCAGCGGTGCCTCGCCCATGGCAGTAAGGATTGCTCCATATAGTTTCTGAATGTTGATCCCCATGGTAAAAAGCAAACGGGTAGCAACACAGTCACTTTCTTTTAAGATTGCAATCAGCAGATGCTCAGTTCCCACAGCTCTGCTCTTAAAACGCGCTGCTTCCGCTTCTGCATTTTCAAGCACTCTGCGTACCCGCGGAGTATAGCCCGGACGGGATTCGGTTACGGTGTTTCCGCCCGGTGCAATCAGACGGTCAATCAGTTCGGTAAGCTGTCCGGCATCTACGTGAAACTCAGAAAGCACCATGCCTGCTGTGCCATCCTCCACGTTCAGAAGTCCGATCAGAAGGTGTTCGGTTCCCACGTAATTATGTCCACATTTTTCAGCTGTCCTAACCGCATATGCCAGTGCTTTTTTTGCCTGACTGGTATATCCTTCTCTCATAACACTATTATCTCCTTCATGTTTCGTCTGCGTAATTGCTGTAAATTTCATCTACAAGCTGATGTACTTCTTCTTTTGATATATTTTTGCAGACGGCTTTTGCAAGAATCACCTGCAGATCTTCGCGCAGTTCCTGCATAGCATACAGTTTATCCGCATCGATAGAAATAACGGCTCCTTTTCTTCGGTCAATCGAAAGAAGCCCCTCCTGCCGGAGTACGCTGTAGGCCTTATTTACGGTATGCATGTTGATTCCGATATTGTCTGCGAGCTGTCTTACCGAAGGTAGAGTATCTCCTTCCTGAATTCTGGAAGTGGCAATACCCAGAATAATCTGATTTCTCAGCTGGATATAGATCGCTTCATCGCTGTTGAAATCGATCTGTATTGTCTCATAATACATAGTTACACCCTGCTTTCTCGTATCGTTTTGTTATACATATGTTATAACAATTCGCAGACTTTGTCAACAAACGGTTTCCCTACCTGTTTTTCTCGTAGATGATCTGAAGACCTTTCAAGAGCAGATTCTCATCGATGATGATGTCGTGTCTGCAGTGCGGAATCACAGCTTTCGCCAGACCTCCGGTAGCCACAATCGTGCACTTGCAGCCAAGTTCTTCTTCCATCCGTTCGATCATGCCGTCGATGCTGGCAGCGTTTCCATAAATCATGCCGCCTTTCATACAGTCCAGCGTATTTTTGCCAATGACTTTTTTCGGTGCTGTCAGACTGGTCTGACTAAGCTGCGCGGCATTTGATACGAGAGCATCCAGCGAAGTACGAAGTCCCGGAAGAATCACGCCTCCGATGAAGCTTCCTTTCTGATCAAGTACACTCATCGTCGTGGCAGTTCCCATATCAATAACAATCTGCGGGCATGTGTATTCATTCAGAGCCGCTACTGCCACAACAACAAGGTCACTTCCTGCCGTTGCAGGGTCGTCCAGTTTGATATTAAGTCCGGTCTTCACACCGGGGCCGACAACTTTGACCGACTTTTTAATCACTTTTTCTGCCGCACTCCTGCAGAGCTCTGTCACCTGCGGAACAACGGAAGAGATGATACCTCCTTCGATCTGCTCCACCGGAATCTCATACAGTTCCAGTACATTTTTCAGGCTGACTGCGTATTCCAGCTCCGTTTTCGCTTTGTCCGTGGAGAGTCTTTCGATGAAGTATGTTTTTTTCCCTTCCACACACCCAAGGACGATGTTCGTGTTGCCGATGTCTATTGCAAGGATCATGATTCGGGTTCCTCCTGTAAAAACTATGAAATGAAATTCTTGTGGTTTTATTATACATGGTGCGGCGCTTTGAGACAAGGAAAAAGACAGCAAGAAAAAGACAATTAAGTCGATTTCATACTGTCTTCTGAATATTTCATTTTGAATTATCTATTCTTGTTGTTCACAAAAATAAATTTTACATCATTCTCAAACCGTGTGTCATTTGTGGATTATAAACGGGCGGCGTTTGAGTACCATACATTTTTACATCATTCTCAAACCGATCTACACGCAAAACTGGGCGTGCAGCTGTTTGAGTACCATACATTTTTACATCATTCTCAAACTGGTTTCCTGATTGATTTGACTGCTCCTCAGTTTGAGTACCATACATTTTTACATCATTCTCAAACCGGATAGGTGTTCTGGCTGCTGATGTATGAGTTTGAGTACCATACATTTTTACATCATTCTCAAACCCGTTGGTGTCAATCTCCGTATCAATGATGGTTTGAGTACCATACATTTTTACATCATTCTCAAACAGACGCTGGGAAGAATACACGGGCGAGAAAGTTTGAGTACCATACATTTTTACATCATTCTCAAACCGTCGCTCTGCTACCAGATCCCGCGTATCTGTTTGAGTACCATACATTTTTACATCATTCTCAAACCATACATCGACCTGGAGACCGAAGGCACCGGTTTGAGTACCATACATTTTTACATCATTCTCAAACCTCAAATTTAAAAATGAACTGCTTTCATCTGCACAAAACAGGTACTCAAACATCCGATGGATATTAATAGACATCACATCCATCTTTGTCAATTATATAATATTCTCTCTGATTCGAAAAGTCCCTTTGTATATTTTCTATGAAAAGCAAGGATATTTCATAGTAGCATGCCATTTGGGAGAGTTTGTTTATTTGTGTTTCGTTCAGATAGGATCGAATATTGACCAAAATCACCAGTTCTTTTTGGAGAAGTTCGGCCATAACTTTGATATATTGCGTTAATTTTTCCAGAAGTCCCATCTCTTTTTCGGTTTCTGTCTGAACTCCCATCAATTTTAGAAGTGCGCTCAAATCGATTTCCTCATTTTGTTCCAATTCGTACCCACTGACAGCTTCCAATTGATAGATGTATTTCTTCAGTTCCGCAATAATTCTCTGCGTTTCCAGAAACATTTCTTCATTTTGCGCACTTTTGACCAGCTCTGTAAATAACCGTTTTTGTATTCTGTGATCCGCAAAATCAAGAGAAAAGGGCGTTAATACCAATTCCACATCTCTTTTCATATTCAGCTCTGTGTCAGCTTTAGAAAGTACGAAATTTCCCTCCTCGCCCTGATTTTGTTTTTGCAGCTGCTCCACATATTTTAAAAACAGCTCCGGTGATTCTATAATCCATTCCGTGGGACAGTTCCGATGAATCGCAATAGGTTTTTCCAAGTCCACATGTACCAGTTTCATAAAATCACCAGCCTTTCATCCGTATTCAACACTTCACTCTTTACGTTCCCAACAATCAGATCCATTTTCGCATACTGCTTCTCAGTCACCGTTAAAAGCTGTACCAGACCTTCTTCCGGCTTATTTTTATGAATCTGATCCACGATTCCATTCACTGCAGTTGTATTTAACGCAAGCTTACAGTATACGGATTCCTGGAGCATCAGGAATCCGCTTTTCAATAAAAACTTTCGAAATCTCGCATATTCTCTTCTCTGATCGCCCGTCAGCACCGGAAGATCAAACAGTACCAATACTCTCATAAAACGATAACTCATAGGCCATAAAACCGGATCAATGCACTGTTATTCTCATTTAAGGCATCAAATACACTTTTACAGTAAATTTTTATGGCATTATTCACATACTGTGTTTTCCCGTCTATCATGACTTCGTTGTTTAATACATTGACCAACTGTATTTTTTCCTCATGCGTAAATTCTTTCCTCTGCATTTGGATTACTTCCCGGTCAATCAGGACACGGAACGGTTCCATCAAATCGGACGCCAGATTAAACTGATTAAACATATTATCATGAAAGAGTCCGAGCTGTGTAATATAACCGCTCGCTACAATTTCTCTCGCAAACGCAGACAACAAAATGCTATATCCGTAATTCAGCGCTGCATTTTCCGGACAATCCGCAGTTCTGGTAAATGTCATGCCGAACAACGCATTAAAATATACCTTTGCCGCATGCCCTTCCCGGTTTGTCTCATCGTTCCAGCCAATCTCCTGTAAATATGCTTCTAACAGACCCGCTTCTTCCTTTCCCAGATTTTTTAACAGTTCCTTCTGTTTTCGTATTTTTTCCGTCACAATCTCTGTCCAGATCGCTTCTTTACTGTGCCGGCTCCACTGAATCTGCTTTCTGACCTTATTGCTGGTATCATGACTTCCGTAATACCCAACCAGTTCCGACGATGGATTTCTCTTTTCATCGCAAAAAATCACTTTTATTTTCTTTTTTGTCAGCTCTGCCAGCAGACTTGTTGTGACTGTTGCTGCTGTTGACTCAATCAGAATGGTTGATATTTCACTTAAATGTATTTTTGTTACTTCCTCATTTCGCACCACAAGATAACCAAGCTGATAGTCCAGCTTTGCCCGTTTGGAAATAACCACAATCCGCCAGCTCATAGTGCATTCAGGTCTACTGTCTGCTCGTAGATACCGGTTGGCGATTGATGAATCATTTCGATTCGACTGCAATCGGTTATATTTTTGTTGAGACACAAAATTCCTGCTCTTCCAGATCCTCCAATTAATTTCAAATCAGCGGCAGCACTCTGGCACTGGAAAAAATGTAAAACTTCATACAAAACGATACACTTTTCTTCTATGCATAATTCTTTAAATTTTTCTCTTTTTTCCGTTAATGTCTTTGCCTGTGCTCCAAGTTTTTTTGCATATACCGTATTTGTTAATTTATTCAAAAAGGTTTCATACAGCATCATCACCTTCTTTTCTTCTAAATGGTCGGAATCGTAAATTTTCAGTTCTTTATTCTGTTTTTTACGTTCCACGTACTGTACTATTTTTTTCAGTATTTCCGTTTCTTCCTGAGAAAGTACCAGCTGATTTGCACCTTGCATCAATAGCTGATCTCCTGATCTTCCGGAAACCCACATATAAAATCCGTCCACACAAAACAGAGTATCTATTTTGATTTCCGGCACCAGCACTCGCGGATTCTTTAACTGTCTTTCCTCTTCCAGATACCGAATTATATTTTCTTCTGACTTCTGAATTTCCTTTTTCAGACGAATCGGCACATACTCGATTGTTCGTATTTTCTTTCCCTTTTTGCCCTCCGATTCTGCCAGTACAAAGTAAGCTCCCGCCTCTTTGTTATATCCTCCATACTTCTGTATATCACAAAGCCGTTCATCACTGCTCTTGATCGGAACCTGACCTTTTCCTTTTTTGACAATCTGCTGGTCAAACAATGCACCTGTTGCCTCATACGATCTTCGCGTCACAAGAATGTTGTTCTTTTCCATAAATTTTCGGACTGTCGCAATGGTTCCGTTCCCGCTTTCCCAGGCAATTTCTCCGTTTCGTTCAATTCTTTCCTGTTCAAACATCTTCTTCAGGTTATAACTTCTTCCCGGATTTTCCTTAATGAAGTGAATCGGATTTGATGTAAATTTTACAAAATATGCGTTGCCCACGACAATATTCAAATAAGCATCCTTCGCATGATGATAATCATTCATCTCCCGTACCTTCAGAAATTTAAAATCCTTACGGAACTTTGAAACGGTTGGCGCTTTCACATAAACAATCTGTGTATCCGGGATCACCTGCTGCAGAATACTTGCTGCCGCTTTTGTACTCTGACGAGTTTCCACCAGCTGCCTGGAAATAAATCCAGCCAATTCAGACTGTTCAAATCCGTTTCCTCTTATCAGCCGTTTATATTTTTCTTCACTGATCAATCCGGCATCCACTAAAGATTTCCAGAATGGCTGCATTTTTTTCCGAACTGTTTCATCGATCGGATATTTATCCTCTTTCATCTGATTACATTTCTTCTTTACAAGTACCCGGTTATCCAGACTATCATCCATCACTTTGGACTGTGGAAAAATATGATCAATGTCATACTTCTGATTATCCCACAATTCCTCCAGTTCAATTGTTTCACCGGAATACATGCATTTTCCTTTTTGCGTATAATACAAATACAGCTTGTCTCTTCTCATTTCCGCATCGGAACGTTTTTCAATCTCATCTATCCAGTCTTTTTCTTCCGCTTTACATTTTTTATAGAGTTCCAGCAGTTTCTTTTTTCTTGAAGAAGTTCTTCCCTGATCGGTTTTTTCTCTTGCCATTTCTATAAAAACACGTTTCGGTGGGTTTCCCATCACTTTACAGATTTCCTTTACAATCAAAAGGCTCTGCCAAATCTGCCGCTTCACTGCCGGTGATACGTAAAGCTCCTCGACCAATTCATACGAAATATCCCGTTTTTTCTGTTCGTTTCCATTCTTTTCTTCGATCGCCGATGCAAACAAATATTTTTCGCTAAGCAGTTGCATCAGATTATCATTCGTCTCCCACAAAGCCCGAATAATAGACCATGCCTCTCCCGTTTCCGGTGCCGGTGCTTCCGTCTCTTCCAAAAACACTTTTGAGAGTCTTCCCCAACCACGATACGGCAGTTTACTTATGCTGTCTCTTTGCTTTTCTGTCAACTCCGGAAACAGTTTCTTTAATCTCTGTTTCAGTATCGCTTTATCATCTCCAAACAGCGTTACGTTCAGGATGATGCATTCTTTTTCCGCCTGGTTCAGTGACAGATTTGTTAATTTCTCTTTAAAGTCATGGTATGCCGTAAGAGAACTCTTGAAATCACCATCAATTCCGGTAATTTCAACTTCTTTTCCGGTAATTCCTTCTTTCACTAAATAGTTTTTCAGTTTTTTCTGTGTAACCTTTCTGCTTTTCTGGAATACTTCTTCATATATTTTCTGTTTCTGCTCTACAGATATCTTTTCTCCATCCAAACGCAGATTATTTAATTCATTTAAAACTTCGTATTTGCTATACAGCAGAGAATACTTTGGTAAAACATCTTCACTTGGCAGATAAGTACATTTATTCGTCATTCTTCGAATAAACTGCTCTGCACTTGCTTCCAAATCTACCATCTCATCGAAGTTCCATGGATATATTTTGCCTTCTTTTCGTACCGCCCAGTTACTCTTCTCCCCTTTTTTTCGAATTCCGTTTAAGGGTCCTACGTAGTACGGAATGCGGAATGTGAAAATCTTTTGAATCTTCTCTCCATTCTCTTTCAGTAGCGAAACTTTATCTTCCAGATTTTTCAGGATTGCATTTAATTCATATAAATGAATCTGATACGGAATGACACTGTTGTCTTTTACAGTCTGTTTCGGAAGAAACGTTCCCATTTCCATTTCCTTCTGCATGCAGGATGCTTTCGTCACATCTGATATCTTGCCCAGAATATTCTTTTTCAGATAACCGTAAAAGTCTTCCTGACTACATTGTTTTGGTGCCTTGATATACGCATAATAATTAGCTTTTTCATCCTTTTTTGCAAACAGTCTCTGATATTCTTCCCTTGAAAGATTCTCTCTGACCAGCTTTTTCAGATCTTTCAAATCTTTTTTATGCTTTTCATAAAGTGCCACTTTTGCCTCTGAAAGAGAAGAATAGTTCTGCAAAATATCAGCCAGAACAGCCCAATCGTACACTGCTTTTGCGTGTTCAATTAATACATATTTTTCTCCCAGCTCTGCTTCGATCTCTCCAGCGTATTCTTCATAACCTGCATCTGCGAAGTTTTGGCCGTTCCAGTGTATCCATCTGTTTTTCCCCAAACAAATTTCCCAGTTTTGCTGTTCCACCGGTAATCAATCCCAGCCACTCTTTTTCACAGGATGTTTCTGCCCGCATTGCTTTTACTGCTTTTGTCTTTTTCGCAGATTTGGTCAATGTTCGGTCTTTTAAAATTGCCTCTATTTCCTTACTTCTTTCCACTCCAATCTCGGAAGAAAAGCCAAGTTCTTCTGCCCTCACTGCTTCAAGGAACTGTTCAAATGTTGTCTGAAATTCTCTTACCTGTTCGATATTTCCGTTTAATAGAAAATGGCCTCTGTGTTTCATCATATGATGCAGAGCAAGATATATCAGGCGAATATCAGGCGTTTCGTCAGTTTCCATTAACCATTTTCTCAGATGATAGATGGTTGGAAACTGTTTATGATATTCTTTGTCTGTGTAATCATCATCCGCAAACAATGCATAGGGAAGTTCCGGACACTTTCCCTGCCTGTCACGCTTATCCTCTGGCCAGTAACGACTCTCTTTCATTCTGCGAAAAAATCCATCATCTATCTTTTCTACTTCTTCCGCAAAAATTTTCTGCAGCAATTCTATTCTCCAATTACGACGATCCAATCTTCGTTTTGCTGTCCGAAACCCTCTTCTCTCTTCTGCAGTCTGCGCACTGTCAAATAGCCGTACACCCCAAAGTGTTTTTCCATGTGCGCGCAAAATTTCGTACTTCTCATTTGCCACAGCCCATCCAACCGAACTGCTTCCCATATCAAGTCCGAGATAATATTCCCCTTTCATCTGTTCTTTCCTCCATTTTCTACATTTTATCTAATTTTACCATATATTTTGATTTTTTACATCTTTTCTTTCCTATTTTCAACAATTCTACTTCCTGGTTCTTGCTGTTCCCACGGTACTGAATCATAACCATGTTTCATTTCTAATTTTAGACAACAAAAAAACTGCTGTCTATGAAGACAACAGTTTTCGTTCCACACACTGTGGACCATCTAACGATGGCGTTTTCGATAAATCGTTATTTGAACTTATGATGTAAAATTTAGTATGGTCCTAAACTATCTACACTATACTTCTATTTTTTCCTTTCGTCAATCTTTTTTAGAAAGTTTTTATGATAATTATTCCATTTTTTTCTCTTGCGTCCTTCTTGTTTTTATGGTAAAATATATTTTGTTCTGATTACGAACACTGCCGCTGTGGCGGAATTGGCAGACGCACTTGACTCAAAATCAAGCGGTGAATAACCGTGCCGGTTCGAGTCCGGCCAGCGGCATAGCTAAAAAAGATCTGCAAAAACGAACGTTGATGCAGATCTTTTTTATTGTCTTCCCTTCAAAAAAACAGCTTTTGAAAGAAAGAAAACCCCTTTCGAAGAACCGGCCATCTGCCGCATGGTTCTTTTTGAAAGGGGTTTTACTGTTGTTATCTCTTATTTATTTCCAAACATCTTCTCATACTCCGGTGTTCCATCCAGTGTAGCGAAGTAGTCTTTCGGGGTTTCTGCGCGGCGGATGACTTCAAAGCTGCCGTCCTCTTTTAACAGAACCTCTGCAGATTTTAATTTTCCGTTGTAGTTGTATCCCATGGAAAATCCATGTGCGCCGGTGTCGTGGATGAAGAGGAGGTCTCCGACTTCCACTTCCGGAAGCATGCGGTCGATCGCGAATTTATCGTTGTTCTCGCACAGGGAGCCTGTTACGTCATATTTGTGGTCGCACGGCTGATCTTCTTTTCCCATCACCGTGATGTGGTGGTAAGCGCCGTACATAGCCGGTCTCATCAGGTTGACCGCGCAGGCGTCGCAGCCGATGTACTCTTTGTAGATGTGTTTCTGATGGATGGCGCGGGTAACGAGTCCGCCGTATGGTCCCATCATAAAACGGCCCATTTCCGTGTAAATTGCAACATCGCCCATGCCGGCCGGAACGAGAACTTCATCGTACACTTTATGTACACCCTCGCCAATCACGCGGATGTCATTGCCTTCCTGATCCGGTTTGTACGGAATTCCGACGCCGCCGGAAAGATTGATGAATTTAATCTTCACGCCCGTCTCTTTCTGCAGCTTTACAGCCAGCTCAAACAGTGTTTTTGCCAGAACCGGGTAGTAATCATTGGTTACGGTATTACTTGCAAGGAAGGAATGGATGCCGAACTCTTCTGCCCCTTTTGCCTTCAGAATGCGGAATGCCTCAAAAATCTGCTCGGTTGTCATACCGTATTTGGCATCTCCCGGATTATCCATAATATCATTACTGATCTTGAATATTCCGCCCGGATTATAACGGCAGCTCATGGTTTCCGGGAATTTGCCGTCTAAAATCTTATCTAAGAAATCAATATGTGTAATATCATCAAGGTTAATGATCGCACCAAGCTCTGCAGCCAGTTGATACTCTGCAGCCGGTGTTACGTTGGATGAAAACATAATTTTATCTTTCTCAAATCCCATCGCATCGGAAAGCATCAGCTCCGTGTAAGAAGAGCAGTCGCATCCGCAGTCATATTCACCCAGCATTTTGATCAGTGTCGGGTTTGGATTCGCTTTTACAGCAAAATACTCACGAAATCCCGGATTCCAGGAAAAAGCTTCCTTTACCGCTTTCGCATTCTCACGAATTCCTTTTTCATCGTAAATGTGAAACGGAGTTGGTACTGCTGCTGCGATTTCTTCCAGTTTTTCTTTTGTTACAAAAGGCTTCTTCGTCATTCTCTTTTGTCTCCTTCTTCTGCTTATTTTGCCTGAATAATGTGAAGCATGTTTGTCATATATCCTTCACCCGTCACCTCGTTAGTAGCAGGGTCTCCGGCCGTAAAAATAACCATATCGCCACGTTCTACAAGCTCCTCACGGCGCACCATATACATAGCATGGGAAATGATGTTCTCCGTAGAATCTTCCTCGTATCCGGTCACCGGACGAACGCCCCAGTAGAGCTGCATTTTTCTTCTTGCCCATTCATATGGGGTAACGCCGTAAATCGGTACGCTCGGACGAAGGTTGGAAATCAGTCTTGCGGTCTGACCGGACATCGTCGGGGTCACAATGCAGGCTGCTTTGATGTGTTCTACCATAGAAACGGCTGCACTTCCGACTGCTGCGGAAACATTCAGCTTTCCTTCCAGCGCTTTTCCATCGCGGTAATCTTCGAATTTCAGATAACGCTCCGTCTGCTCGGCAATCTCTCCCATCATGGTAACTGCCTCGATCGGATATTTTCCGGCTGCTGTTTCGCCGGAGAGCATGATCGCATCCGTTCCATCATAAATTGCATTCGCAACATCGGCTACCTCTGCACGGGTCGGACGCGGGTTCCGGATCATGGAATCCAGCATCTGGGTTGCCGTGATAACCGGTTTGTATTTATGATTGCATTTTTCAATGATGATTTTCTGTACGTGCGGTACCTGGCACGCCGGAATCTCTACACCAAGGTCTCCCCTTGCAACCATCACACCATCTGCCGCATCGATGATGCTGTCGATGTTCTGCACACCCTCCGCATTTTCGATCTTGGCAATGATATCAATATGCTCTCCTCCGTTTGCCACAAGGAACTCACGGATTTCGTTAATTGCCTCTGCATTCCGGATAAAAGAAGCCGCTACAAAATCAATATCCTGTTCAATACCAAAGAGAAGATCTCCTTTGTCTTTCTCCGTCAGGTTCGGAAGATTGATCGAAACGTTCGGTACATTCACGCCCTTTTTTTCTCCGAGCTCGCCGCCGTTTACTACGGTACAGACAATTTCCGGTGCATTTACTTTTTCTACGCGCAGGCCGATCAGACCATCATCGATCAGAATTGTGTCTCCCTCTTTGATATCGTCGGTAAGGCCGGTGTAGCTGACAGAACAGTGATTTTCATCTCCGGTCTCCTGGACGGTTGTCAGGGTAAAAGTCTGTCCGGTTACCAGATTCACTTTTTTTCCATCTTTTAAAACGCCGGTACGAATTTCCGGTCCTTTGGTGTCCAGAAGGATTGCCACAGGAGTTTTCAGCTCTTTTCGAAGCTCTTTCAGCATATCCATACGCATTTTCTGCTCATCGTGGTCTCCATGAGAAAAATTAAAACGAGCAACATCCATTCCGGTTTCAATCAGTTTTTTCATCAGGTCACGGGAGTTGGTATTTGGTCCCATGGTGCAGACAATTTTCGTTCTTCTCATACTTTCTCTCCTTCTTTATTTTACATGTTCATGCGTAAACAGGTGATCCTGGCAGTATTCATAATTTCCGTTGCATCTGGAGCAGAAACGGAACTCCAGATTCGGATCATCTTTTTCGGTCCGGCCGCAGATCGCACATTTGTGTTTTGTGATCCCGTTCGGATTGCGGTATTCGGCTTCGCCTCTTGAAACGGCCTTTTTGAATTCCTTCCGGCGTCTGTTCTGCTGGAAAGAGCCGCGTTTTCCTTTTCTTGTCATCAGGAAGAACACAAGGACGTTTGCAAGGGAACAAAGAATAACAACACATCCTGCCCAGTTTCCACTCATGATGCTGGTAATCATGTTGTAGGCGAGAAGCGCTACGTCAAGGTATGCCAGCCATTTGATTTTGATCGGAATAATGAAATACAGCAGTACCTGCATATCCGGGAAGCTGATCGCAAAGCCGAGGAAAATCGAGAGGCTGATGTAGTAAGTGCTGAATGCCGTTCCCATCAGCGACGGATATCCGTTGACTGCATATAAGATTCCATACAGCAGGAAGGAACCGATAATGGTCATCAGAATGCCGGAAAAGATGTAAACATTATACTTGAAATCTCCCCAGGCTCTCTCAAGGCTTGTTCCGATTGAGTAATAGAAAAACAGCATGATGATCGTAAAGATATCAAGGCTGCTCGGCGGAATCAGAATCCAGCTCACCAGACGCCAGATCTGTCCGTGCAGAATATAATATGGTTCCAGTGTCAGATACTGTCTCATAATGGGGGCCGCAAGCTGAATGATATAGCCCGCAATGTACGTTACGATAATGTACATCGTCAGATGGCTTAACGCGTATCTCCCATATTTTCGCTCCATTTTGTCTAAAAAATTCATGCACACTCTTCCTTTTTGTTTGTTTTATTTCACTGGCTTTCACTGCCCGAAAATACATTCTCATTATACGTGCTGCCTTTTCGTTTGTCAAACGGTATAACGGTGAATTTCGTCTCTGAAAAAGAGCTTTACGAATGTTTTACTTTCCGGTATAATTTATTAGAAATCTTTTCCAGTTATTTTATAAATATACGAAAAAATTCAGGAGGACTTTATATATGGCAGGATCATCCTTTGGTACCATCTTCAGACTGACCACCTGGGGAGAGTCTCATGGAAAAGGCGTGGGCGTTGTTGTGGACGGAGTGCCGGCCGGCCTTTCGCTTTCCGAGGAGGATATTCAGTTTTACCTCGACCGCAGGAAGCCGGGACAGAACCGCTTTACCACAAAACGGAAAGAATCCGATACCGTTCAGATTTTATCCGGCACTTTCGAAGGAAAAACGACCGGTACCCCGATTTCCATGGTGGTATGGAATGAGGATCAGCATTCCAAAGATTACAGCGACATTGCTTCCTATTACAGACCGGGCCACGCCGATTATACGTTTGATGCAAAATACGGTTTCCGCGACTACCGCGGCGGCGGACGCTCCACAGGACGCGAGACGATCGCACGCGTGGCTGCAGGTGCCATTGCCTTAAAAATGCTCTCTGAGCTTGGCATCACCGTTTCCGCCTACACCCGCTCCATCGGTGACGTGGAAATCCAGTCTTTTGATGCCGCTGAAATTGCGAATAACGCCCTGAATATGCCGGATGCAGAGGCTGCCGAAAAGGCTTCCGAGCTTTTAACAAAAGCCATGGCGGAAAAAAATTCCGTCGGCGGTGTGGTCGAATGTGTCGTTCACCATATGCCGGCCGGTGTCGGCGATCCGGTGTTTGAAAAGCTCGATGCCAACCTTGCAAAAGCACTCGTCTCCATCGGCGCCGTAAAAGGCGTGGAAATCGGAGACGGTTTCTCGGTCTGCACAGCTACCGGGCTTACCAATAACGATGCCTTCCATGTAAATGCGGACGGCTCCATTGTCAAGCTGACCAACCACGCCGGCGGTATTTTAGGCGGTATCAGCGACGGAAGCGATATCGTTGTCCGGGCTGGTTTCAAACCGACCCCGTCTGTTGCTGCTTCCCAGCAGACTATCAACAAAGATGGTGAAAACATTGCCATCGAAATCAAAGGCCGCCACGACCCGATCGTCGTTGCACGCGCCGTTGTTGTCGTGGAATGCATGACCGCTCTTGTCCTTGCGGACGCACTGCTCGTCGGCATGAGCGCCAAACTGGACAATGTAAAGAAAGTCTGGGCTCCGGACGAGAAATAAAGGCCGGACTGCTTCTTTCTGGCTTCAACACAAAAAATGCCTGCGGGATACAGTTCTTCCTGCAGGCATTTTTGCGTTATTTTTTTAGTGAACGCCTTTTTTCGTAATCAGAATACAGTTCGGCGTCTCCACTTTCATCGGGCGGCCTTTCTGAACCAGCACGTTTTTCTCATAATCAACGGTAAATGTTGTGATCGTGTTGGACTCATGGTTTGCCACTGCGATATGTTTTCCGTCCGGGAACATTGCAATATCCTTTGGATATTCGCCGCTGATCGGAAGTGCAAACTTCTTCTCCAGGCAGCCGGTCTCCGGGTCGATATGGAACATTGCTACGGTATTGTCTCCGGCTGTAGAAGTAAACAGGTAGTGGTGATCCGGGGAAAGGCACATGCCGGATGCAGCGTCGTGCGCCTGGTCCACGTTCGCGGATGTGGTGCTGATCGACTGCAGTTTTTCAAATTCCGGTCCGTTTCCCGTATCACGGTAGCTGAATACATCGACTTTGTTCATCAGCTCGTAAATGACATACGCGTATTTTCCGGATTCACTGAAAACGATCTCTCTCGGGCCGGATTCACGCTCACAGCGCAGGATATCCACCAGTTTCAGGCGGTCACGCTGTGTGTTCAGCTTGTACATTTTGATCTGGTCAATGCCGTTGTCGACTGCGCAGACATATTTGTTGTCCGGTGTAGGAACGACACAGCTGACATGCGGGCGGAAGTTACGCTCTGCCACACTGCCAAGGCCCTTGTGGAACACGCCGTCCATCAGACTTCCGAGGCGGCCGTCCTTATGGGTATGTACAACGGTTACTTTTCCGTCATGATAGCCTGCCACGAACAGGTATCTTCCGGTTTTGTCCACCGACAGATAGCAGCCGCGCATGCCGTCAATGTCTACTTTGTTGATCGGGGTCAGGTCTCCGTCATCCTCCACTGCAAACACTGCAACGCCTTCATCTGCAATCGAATACAGGTATTTGCCGTTTAAGGAACGGGCAATGTGGGAAGAGTTGTTGACCGGTATGACTTTTCGCTCTGTCAGAGTGCCTTCTTCTACATTTACATCATATAAATGAATACCAATGCTGCTTCCATGGGTATAAGTGCCTACATAGGCTACGTACTCATCCTTCATGTTGTTTTCATCCTTTCTGCCTTCTCGCACATCGTGTGAATTTTCTAAAAATATTTTAACACAATTTCCGCGCCACGACAACGAGGAAAACGGATTTTTGATATGTAAACGGTAACACTTTATTTTTAGACACAGGATATTCTCCTGCAGAGAATTTTTTAGATATTTCTATTGTTTTTAGATTGTAAGAGTTGAGGTTTCCGCTGCATACCATTTCCATTTTCTACGCTCTCGTCAGACTGATTTCCTGACTCATCATTCCCTGCAGTTTCTTGATTGCGCGGCTGTACTGGCACTGCAGCGCCTGCTCGCTTTTCTTGCAGAATCCGCTGAGCTCTTTGTAGCTGAATCCATATGCTCTCCCCCAGAAAATGCGCTGATCCATCGGATTCAGGTTCTGGATGCAGTTCTGCATCACCATTCGTTCCTCAATCTCGGCTGTCGCGGCCGCCTCCCCTTCATTTCTGTTCTCTTTCTGATACTGTGTATAGGAAACTTCATTCTGATAATAATGTTTTCTGCGCTGATTCTTAATCTTGTTTTTTGCCACACAGAACAGCCATTTCGTCATCTCTTCTCCTTCGAGATCGGCAACGGTTTCAAATTTTACCACCAATACCTCCCATACATCGTTCAGCACATCCTTCGCCGTCTCCCGGTCATTGTTCAACTGACCGCAGATATAACGGAACAGCACATGACTGTTTTCCTCGAATATGATCTGAAAAAATCGTTCCTTCTCTTGTCTCATACACTTCTTTCTCCCTCCTGTTATTTCGCTGTCCTTCTCTTCCGGGCCCGTCATATATGTAATGTGTTGAGACTATCGAAATCTTTCGTTTTTTCAGAATATTTCTACCATTTGACCTTATTACTTTTGTTAATAAAGCAAAATATTGCGTTATAACTGCACCGCGGCGCATAATCAAATTTTTTCTTTCGAAATCAGAAATTACTGTTTCCGACAAAAAATTCCCGCAGAAAGGAGCTTTCTTCCTCTCTGCGGGAATCTTCTATTTTGGTTTTATTTTATTTAAAGTAAGCAACACCGGACTCAAAGATCTTCAGATCCTGCTCTCCGTAGATGTTGACTGCTACGCCGTTGTCGCGGCGCTCTGCGTGTGCCATCTTACCAAAGACACGGCCGTCCGGGCTGGTGATACCCTCGATTCCGCAGTAGGAACCGTTGACATTCCAGTACTCGTCGTTGGTCAGGTTTCCGTTGACATCGCAGTAGCGGGTTGCAATCTGGCCGTTTGCCATCAGCTTGTCGATCCACTCTTTCGATGCTACGAAACGTCCCTCTCCGTGGGATGCCGGGTTGGTGTAAACACCGCCAAGCTCGGCGCCTGCCAGCCATGGGGATTTGTTGGTCACAACCTTCGTGTAAACCATCTTGGAAATATGGCGTCCGATGGTGTTGAAGGTCAGAGTCGGGGAGTCCTCCGTCTGTCCGAGAATCTCACCGTACGGAACGAGTCCCAGTTTGATCAGTGCCTGGAATCCGTTGCAGATACCAAGGGCAAGTCCGTCTCTCTCATTCAGCAGTTTGGTAACAGCTTCTTTGATCTTCGCATTCTGGAATGCGGTTGCAAAGAATTTTGCTGATCCATCCGGCTCATCACCTGCGGAGAATCCGCCAGGGAACATGATGATCTGCGCCTGGTTGATGGCTTTTTCAAAGGCATCGACAGAACCGCGGATGTCTTCTGCGGAAAGGTTGCTGAATACCTGAGTGATAACTTTTGCACCGGCACGCTCGAAAGCTCTGGTGCTGTCATACTCACAGTTCGTTCCCGGGAAGACCGGAATGAATACGGTCGGCTGTGCCAGCTTGTGGGAGCATACGTGGATGCTCTTTGCCTGATAGCAGCTGTCTGCAACAATTCCGTTTTCGTCTGCTGCTGCCACATTCAGGGCATCTACCTCCGGAAGCTCTGCACCGGATACGGTCTTGAATACTTTTTCCAGCGGTTTGTTCCATGCGGAAACAGCCTCGCGGATGGTGATTTCGGTGTCTTTATAGGAAAGAACCGGTTTGTCTGTCACTTCACCGATGACGGTGTAGGTGCTTGCCAGCTCTCCGACTTTTTCAGCCGGAACTTCGCAGATCAGATCTGCAATATATGGAGTAAAGAGATCTCTCTCGTCTACATTGTGCTCGATGGTTACGCCGAGAGCATTACCGAATGCCATCTTGGATACGGCTGCTGCGATACCCTGACGGTCTACGACATAAGCGGCTTTCACACGGCCGTTCTGCATATCCTCATGCAGTTTTCTGTAGGTTTCCATGACGCCTTCGTACTCTGGAAGCAGATGTGCGTCGACTGGAAGGTGGATCCACACGAGTTTGTCTCCTGTGTTTTTCAGCTCCGGAGATACTACATCTTTTAATTTTGCAACGTCAACCGCGAAGGATACGAGTGTCGGCGGTACATCGATATGATTGAAGGTACCGGACATACTGTCTTTTCCTCCGATAGACGGCAGGCCGTAGCCCATCTGTGCGTCGTATGCACCAAGAAGTGCTGCGAACGGCTGGCTCCAGCGGTGCGGATCCTCAGTCATTCTGCGGAAATATTCCTGGAAGGTAAAGCGGACTTTGCTGTAATCGCCGCCGACTGCCACGATGCGGGACAGGGACTCGGTTACGGCATAGACTGCTCCGTGATACGGGCTCCAGCTCGATACGTATGGATCAAAGCCGTAGCTCATCATGGTAACGGTGTTGGTTTTTCCATCCGGAACCGGCACTTTTGCAACCATGGCCTGAGTTTCAGTCAGCTGATATTTTCCACCGTACGGCATCAGCACGCTGGCTGCTCCGATGGAGGAGTCAAACATCTCGACAAGACCTTTCTGGGAGCATGCGTTGAGGTCTGACAGGGTGGACAGCCATTTTTCTTTCACGTCGGCAATGTCACCGCTTCTTTTTAACGGGGTGTCCTCTGCTTTTGGAATCTCTACGAAGACATCATTCTCCTGATGTGCTCCGTTGGTATCCAGGAATGCACGGGAAATATTGACGATCTCTTTTCCTCTCCAGGAGAGTACCAGACGCGGGTCCTCGGTTACGACTGCAACTTCGGTTGCCTCCAGGTTCTCTTCTGCGGCATATTTCAGGAACTGCTCACGGTCTTTCGGGTCGATGACAACGGCCATACGCTCCTGGGACTCGGAGATGGCGATCTCGGTTCCGTCGAGGCCGGCATATTTTTTCGGTACTTTGTCCAGATTGATCTTAAGGCCCGGTGCCAGCTCGCCGATGGCAACGGAAACTCCGCCTGCACCGAAGTCGTTGCATTTTTTAATCAGAAGGCTGACTTCCTCGCGGCGGAACAGTCTCTGCAGTTTACGCTCAGTCGGTGCGTTTCCTTTCTGTACCTCTGCACCGCAGGTCTCGATGGATTCTGTCGTATGTACTTTGGAGGAACCGGTTGCACCGCCGCAGCCGTCTCTTCCAGTACGGCCGCCGAGCAGGATGATGATATCGCCCGGATCGGAATTTTCACGGACAACGGCACGGCGCGGTGCTGCTCCAAGGACAGCTCCGATCTCCATACGTTTTGCCACGTAGTCCGGATGGTAAACTTCTTTGACATAGCCGGTTGCAAGACCGATCTGGTTTCCATAGGAGCTGTAGCCGTGTGCTGCTTCTCTTACGAGTTTTTTCTGCGGAAGTTTTCCTTCGAGTGTCTCGCTCTGCGGACGGGTCGGATCTGCGGCTCCGGTCACACGCATTGCCTGATATACATAGGTTCTGCCGGAAAGCGGGTCACGGATTGCACCGCCAAGGCAGGTTGCTGCACCACCGAACGGCTCGATCTCGGTCGGGTGGTTGTGGGTCTCGTTTTTGAAGTTGATCAGCCACTCTTCGTCTTTTCCGTCTACATCTACCGGTACGACGATGGAGCATGCGTTGATTTCATCAGACTCTTCCTGATCTGCGAGTTTTCCTTCGGATTTCAGTTTTTTCATTGCCAGAAGGGCAAGGTCCATAAGGCAGATGAATTTGTCGTCACGGCCTTTGTAGAGTACCTCACGGTCGCTTAAGTAGCGGTCGTAGCTTTTTTTCATCGGCTCATAGTAGTCGCCTTCGCCGAAGGTCACGTTGGTAAGCTCGGTGGAGAAGGTGGTATGGCGGCAGTGATCGGACCAGTAGGTATCGAGTACGCGGATCTCGGTCATGGATGGATTTCGTTTTTCTTCGCCGCGGAAGTAGTTCTGGATATGCAGGAAGTCTTTGAAGGTCATGGCAAGGCCGAGGGAATCATACAGGGCTTTTAATTCTGCCTCCGGCATGTCGATGAATCCGTCGAAGATTTTGACGTCTGCCGGCTCTTCAAATTTTGTCACGAGGGTTTCCGGTTTTTCAAGTCCTGTCTCTCTGGAGTCTACCGGATTGATGCAGTGTGCTTTGACTGCGTCAAACTGCTCATCAGTCATCTCTCCTTCGATAACATACGTAACGGCGGAGCGGATGATCGGCTGCTCGTCTTCTTTCAAGAACTGCACGCACTGTACGGCAGAATCGGCTCTCTGATCAAACTGTCCCGGAAGGAATTCTACGGAAAATACTCTCGCACCTTCTGCACGCGGGAAATCTTCCTGATAGCAGATATCAACCGGCGGCTCTGCAAAGACTACTTTACATGCTTTCTCATATGTCTCATCACTGATATTTTCTACATCGTACCGGATCAGCTCCCGTACGTTGGTTACGGTCTGGATGTTCAGATAGTGCTTGATTTCATGCTTCAGATCTTTCGCCTTAATCGCAAATTCCGGCTTTTTCTCCACATAAACGCGTCTGACTGTACTCATTTTTATCCTCCATTTGTCTGAATCATAGTCCCCCAAAAACGGGACAATCTTTCGTTACTTACAGAATAGCATATTTATCTTTATAAATGAAATTAATATATCTTATATGTTTTATAAGTTTTATTTCTTAATAGACGGACGCATTCCATTTTTCCTGCACTACCATCCCGCTCATCACCCATTCTCTCCCGTCCTAAACCGTCAGGCCC
>ERZ780139.496-NODE-496-length-40755-cov-13.336093_pt1 | contig 40755 bp, 28 predicted proteins | sample MGYA00511476_ERZ780139 | MGnify/ENA primary metagenome ERZ780139 (study PRJEB29588, sample SAMEA2158190) | human gut metagenome | biome: human gut; feature: human-associated habitat; material: faeces | place: Denmark | collected 2008/2010 ... | reverse complement strand
CTTCTCGACAGCCTCGCGTACAGCGCATCCGGGTTCGTGGCGGTGGGTACAGTTGCCGTAACGGCAGTCGGCAGATACCTTGAATATTTCCGGGAAGTAGTGGCCTATCTCTTCTTCTTCCATATCGAATGTTCCGAAACCTTTGATGCCCGGAGTGTCAATGATATATCCGTTGCCCGGAACCGGGAACATTTCTGAGAAGGTAGTGGTGTGCATACCTTTATTATGATAGGTGGATATCTCTCCGGTTTTAATCTCTATATCGGGCAGTATTGCCTTGATGAGTGTCGATTTCCCTACTCCGGAATGTCCGGAAAAGAGGGTTATGCGTCCTTTGAGTTCTTTCTCGATAGTGTCGATGCCTTCCCCTTTTCTGGCAGAAACCTTGAAACAAGGATAGCCGATGGTGGTGTAAAGGTTGATGAGACTGTCCAGATAGTGCAGTTCCTCTTCATTGTAGGCATCCACTTTGTTGAATATAATCTTGACGGGAACACGGTATGCCTCGGCAGAGGCGAGAAAACGGTCTATAAAGGTAGTGGAGGTCTCGGGATAGTTCACCGTCACTATGAGCATGCACTGGTCGAGGTTGGCAGCAAGAATGTGCGATTGCTTGGAAAGGTTGGAGGCGCGGCGGATGATGTAATTCTTCCGGTCCTCTATCTCGCTGATAAAGGCCGTACCTTCTTGGTTCAGTATGATGTTCACATAATCGCCTACAGCCACGGGATTAGTGCTTCGTATGCCTTTCAGCCGGAAGTTCCCTTTGATTTTACATTCAATCTCCCTTCCGTCGTCAGTCCGTACCAAGTACCAACTTCCGGTGTTTTTTATAACGAGTCCCCTCAAAATAATTGAAAGTTGAAAGTTGAAAGTTGAAAATGGAAGGTTGAAAGGCTTCTATACTTGGTATATCGGTTTATTTTCAACTTTCCATTTTCCGTTTTCAACTTAATTAAACGGTCATGATTTCTTTATCCTTTGCAGCCAGCATGTCATCAATCTGCTTGATGAACTTGTCGTGAATCTTCTGCAGCTTTTCTTCACCACCTTTCTGGGCGTCTTCGGCCAGTCCGTCCTTTACGGATTTCTTCAAGGCGTCGATGGCATCACGGCGTGCATTACGTACACTTACCTTGGCAGTTTCTCCTTCTCCCTTACACTGTTTGGCAAGTTGTTTACGGCGTTCTTCCGTCAGTGGCGGGATGCCGATACGGATAATCTCACCATTGTTTTCGGGCATGATGCCGAGACTGGAGTCAATGATGGCCTTTTCAATGACGCGGAACATGCTCTTATCCCATGGCTTGATGGCAATGCTGCGTGCGTCCGGAGTGGTTACGGCTGCCACATTGTTGATAGGAACCATACTTCCATAAGAATCCACACGGATACCGTCCAGCAAACGGATATCGGCTTTTCCGGCGCGGATATGAGCCAGTGCCTCGTCCAGATACATGATGGCCATGTCCATACTTTCTTGCGCTTCGTCTAAGATGTCTTTTACGTCTCTCATATTATTTTCGTTTTGAAATAGCTTTGATTTGAAACTTTGCAAATATAATTATTAAATTGAAAATTGAGAATTAAGAATTAAATAACATTCATTTTTTATTCTCCATTTTCCATTCAATTGTGCACCAGTGTACCGATTTCTTCTCCTTGCATCACTTTTTTCAGATTACCCACTGTGTCCATGTCAAAAACGATGATGGGCAGGTTATTCTCTTTGCACATGCAGGTGGCAGTGAGGTCCATCACTTTCAGACCGCGCTTCAGCACTTCGTCGTAGGTGATGTCGTGGAACTTCGTGGCTGTCGGGTCCTTCTCCGGGTCGGCGGTGTAGATGCCGTCCACACGGGTACCTTTCAGCATGACATCCGCCTCAATCTCGATGCCGCGCAGACTGGAACCGGTATCGGTAGTGAAGAACGGATTGCCTGTACCGGCGGACATGATGACTACTTCGCCTGCTTCCATACATTCGATGGCACGCCATTTATTGTAGAATTCACCGATGGGTTCCATACGTACGGCAGTCAGCACGCGGGCCTTCACGCCGGCAGCTACCAGAGCCGAACTGAGTGCAAGGCTGTTGATGACGGTTGCCAGCATTCCCATCTGGTCGCCTTTCACACGGTCGAACCCTTTGTTGGCACCGCTCAATCCGCGGAAAATGTTTCCACCGCCTATCACGATGCCTATTTGTACTCCCAATTCGTGGATTTCTTTGATTTGAGCTGCGTACTCGGCAAGGCGTTTCTCGTCGATGCCGTATTGCTTTTCACCCATCAGGCTCTCGCCGCTGAGTTTCAATAAGATTCTTTTATAGGTTGCCATAATATATAGTTTTGTTACATTGCTTTGCAGCAAAGATAAAGAATTAAACTGAAAAGTGCAGCAGAATGTGGTAGGATAGTTGCCTAACGCACAGTCTTTAGGAACTCGTCCATGCTGTGATATAACGGAACGCCATAGCGGTTGCAAGTAATCCGCACATTGTCGTAGCGGTAGAAACCGGGTTCACAGATAACGTGCAGTTTGCCCGAACGCATGTGCAGTCCCATCTCCAGCAGGGTGATGGGGGACTTGCTGCTTGCCAGGATATTCATGATTATCAGGTCGGCTTTTTCCAGATGTTCCAGTTCCCAGTTCACTTGATGTTCAAAGTCGGACATTTCGCCGCTGAGTCCCTTGTCCCTTCGGGGATTGTATAGGATGTATTTACCTTGGGGGCGTGCGCGGAACCAGTCGCAGGTTGTCTTTTGCCAGTCTATGCTTTTGCCCATGTCGATGGTGCCTGCCAGGAAAATTCTGGTGTATTCGGCTTCGTTCACTTCGGCTTTGCCTTCATCCGGGTGGAGTACTATAACCTCGGACTGAGCCTGCAGCCCGATAGGAAACAACAGCAGTAAAAGCAGGTAGAGACTTTTCTTCATGGTTGGTGATGGTTTTATAGGATTAGTTTCTTTTCTTGCTTCTTATCGGGAGTCTTGGGAACAGTTTCCTGAAACGGACCAGTTGGCTTGTAATATTGCCTCCTGCGATGACGAACGTTACGGCTACGATAATCATCACCAGTCCGAAGCTTTCTCTGACTGTCAGGCTTTCTCCAAAGACGGCTATTCCGAAGAAGATGGCTGTCACGGGCTCCAATGCGCCGAGAATGGCGGTCGGGGTGGAGCCGATATATTGGATGGCACCGGTAGTGCAGAGGAAGGATATGGCGGTGGGGAAGACAGCCAATGCAAGCAGATTGGCCCACAGATACCACTGGTCCGGTGTGTTCAGTACGCCGGAATAGAGCAGGCGTGCCACAAAAAGCGATAGGCCGAAGAGAAGGACATAGAAGGTGACTTTAAGCGTAGCCACATTTTTCAACGATGTCTGGTTGATGCCCACGATGTATATGGCATAGGAAAGGGAAGACGCGAAAACCAGCAGTGTCCCTATCAGGCTCAGTGTGCTGCCGTCCTCGCTCTTGTAGAGCAGTCCGATACCTCCCAGTGCAAGCAGCATGCAGACGATGGTTTGCAGTGCCAGCTTCTCTTTGAAAACCATGGCCATAATAAGCGCCACCATGATGGGATAGACGAACAGCAGTGTAGACGCTATGCCGGCGGCCATGTAGTTATAGCTCAGAAAAAGCGTCAGTGAGGAGAGGGCCACGAGCAATCCCATGATGATGAGCGGAAATGTTTCTTTCCGCTGTATCTTGAATGACCGCCCTCTCGCCTTTATCATAATGCCCAGCAACGGGATGGCGAAGAGGTATCTGAAAAAAAGTACCGAGTCCGGGTCCATGCCGGCCTTGTACAACGGGAGGGCAAACAGTGGATTCATGCCGTAGGAGGCTGCGGCGATGGAACCTAAAATATATCCTTTGGCTTTTGCGTTCATATCTTTATCTGTAAATTAGCGCGCAAAGGTAGATATTTACTTTGATTTCCTCCTTCTTTTCTGTATGAAAACCGTATGAATTCTACACTTATGCCTTCAGTGTGTAGTCACCGGCTTCTTTCGTCACTACTTTCTGCAGTTCTTCGAGCGTCTTTTCACCGTCCGAAAACTCTACGGTGGCTACAGGAGGGTCCAGGGTTACGGTGGCGTGTATGCCTTCCATACTGTTCAATGCTTTCTCTACATGCATGCGGCAATGGTTGCACATCATGCCTTCTACTTTGAATTCTTTCTTCATGATTGTTTCTGTTGGCGGTTCAACATCTTTGTTTTCTTCTCCTTCATGTATTCTTTTCCGTTTCAGCAGCAGGCTGTTGCTCACCACACTGACACTGCTGAATGCCATGGCTGCACCGGCTATCATCGGGTTCAGCAGGAAGCCGTTGATGGGATAGAGTATTCCGGCCGCAATGGGTACGCCTATTATATTATATATAAATGCCCAGAAGAGATTCTGCCGGATGGTCCGGACGGTGAGACGCGACAGACAGAGAGCTTCCGGTATCTTAGTCAGGTCGGAAGAGATGATGGTCATCTTGGCTACATCCATGGCGATGTCGCTGCCTCCACCCATGGCGATGCTTAAGTCGGCTTGGGCAAGGGCGGCGCTGTCGTTGATGCCATCGCCCACCATGGCAACCTTCCGGCCTTCTGCCTGCAACCGGCTGACGAAGGCAGCCTTGTCCTGCGGCAATACACTGGCCTGGTAGTGGGCGATGCCTGCTTTGCGGGCAATCTCACGGGCGGTGGCCTCATTGTCTCCGGTCAGCATGTGGACTTCGATGCCGGCGGCGTGCAGCTCGCTGACGGCACGGATGGAAGTTTCCTTTATCCGGTCTGTAATTCCGGCTATTGCCAGCACGTTTTCTTCATCGGCAAACCAGATGACGGTCTGTGCTTCCGATGTCAGTCGGGTTGCCTCTTCCTGCAGGGAGGGGGGGATGGCGATATGGTTTTCTTCCAGCAGTTTCCGGTTCCCGGCGAGGTAGGTCCGGCCTTGTGCCCGTCCTTTCACGCCTTTTCCGGTGATGCTTTCAAAGTCTTGAATGTCTATGGAGGCCGACTCCTTGAGGTGGTTCACCACGGCTTCTGCCAACGGATGTTCCGAGAGCTTCTCCAGACTATAGAAAATGTCCGACAGCGCATTGCCTGCAGTGGCGCCAGTACCGGGCGTCATTGCCTGCGTATTCCATATCAGCTTGCTGACTACCGGTTTTCCTTCGGTCACCGTTCCGGTCTTGTCGAGTACCACGGTGTCTATCTTCTTGGCAATCTCCAGGCTTTCGGCATCTTTTATCAGAATGCCCCTTTCGGCGCCCTTGCCGATGCCTACCATGATGGCGGTAGGAGTAGCCAGTCCCAGTGCACACGGGCAGGCGATGATGACCACCGTGACAAATGCCAGCAATCCGTGGGTGAATCCGCCGGTTCCGTCCAGTAGCATCCATGCGATGAAGGCAAGCACTGCGATGCCTATAATGGTAGGCACGAATATCCCGGCTATTTTGTCCACCAGCTGCTGCACCGGTGCCTTGCTTCCTTGCGCGTCCTGCACCATGTGTATAATCTTCGCCAGCAGTGTATCCGTGCCGATTTTCTCTGCCCGGAAGCGGAAACTTCCCTTCTGGTTGATGGTACCTGCAAAGACCTTGGCGTCTTTGTGCTTGGATACTGCTACCGGTTCGCCGCTCAGCATACTTTCGTCTACGTAGGAGCTACCTTCCGTCACGATGCCATCCACGGCAATCCGTTCTCCGGGCTTCACCAGGACGATGTCTCCGGGGCGAATCTGCTCGATAGGGATAACGCGCTCAAAGGAAGAGTGAGGGACAGCGTGTCCTTCATCCACAATGATGGTCACAGTCTTGGGTTGGAGCCCCATCAGTTTCTTGATGGCGGTTGAGGTGTTTCCTTTCGCTTTTTCTTCCAGCAGGCGGCCCAGCAGGATAAAGGCTATGATGACACTTGCCGCCTCAAAATATACATGCGGATGGATGCCTCTGGATAGCCAGAAGTCCGGAAATAGCATGTTGAACAGGCTGAACAGATAGGCGGTCCCCGTACTGATGGCTACCAGTGTGTCCATATTGGCGCTGCCATGCTGCAATTGTTTCCAGGCGCTGGTGAAGAATCCCCGCCCCAGCCAGAATACGACGGGAGTGGACAACGCCCACATGATGGGATTGGCATGGGGCATATCCATGAAGAACATGCCTATGATGACAACGGGCATAGACAAGATGATGGCCCAGGTTGTGCGGAATTTCAATACGCTGAATTTCTTGTTGTGGGCCTCTTCCGCCTCTTCGAGCGTGTTGCCGTCCTGGTTTATCAACAAGTCATATCCGGCCGCCTGCACAGCCTGCTGCAAAGCCTCGGAAGAACAGCTCGTAGGGTCATATTCCACGGTTGCCGTTGCCGAAGCGTAGTTTACGACCGCTTTCTTGACACCTGACTGATGGTTCAGCGTCTTTTCTACCCGTGCGGAGCATGAGGCGCAACTCATTCCCAATACGGGAAATGTCTCTTGAACTATATTCTTTTCTGCCATAACAATTTTGTATAAGTCATTACTCTTGCTATGAGTGACTTGGTTCCAAATGCAAATACCGTCAGTCTTATTCCGAGATACCGTTGGTTTCACTACTTGAAACCGTCGGTTTCTCGCATTGAAACCGATGGTGCCAAAAGTTGAAACTTGTTTGGCACCGTATACTGGCTACCTGACGCCTTGTTCTGGAGGGTGGAATCCATATTTTATATCAGTCATAGCGATACAAAGATAATGCTTTTTCCCTTGAAATTGTTCATAGCCTACCCCTAACGCCAAGCAGGTTCCTTCTTGCTGGGAAATGCCCGTCGGATGACTTCCCGGCTCAAGCCTGTCTGCACCACTCCCCGCATCAGCAGGTAAGTGAGGAAGGCAAGCCATAGAGCATGGTTTGCCAGGACGGGATGCAGCCCATAATATAAGATAAAAAAGCTGACAGCTGCCGCTGCCATGGAGAGGAGCATTCCTCGCGTGGCGGTGGCACCGATGAAGATGCCGTCCCAGATGAAGGCGGCTATCCCGACGGCGGGCACGGCAAGCGCCCAATAAAAATAGGTGTCGGCAACAGCTATCACTTCTTTGTCATCCGTCAATAGTCCGAGGAAGGCATTGCCTCCCAGCGCATAGACCAATGTAAAGAGAACCGCCATCACCGCTCCCCATCCGAAGAGGTGCCGGACGGTGTCTGTAAAGGCTTCCCGGTTGCGTGCGCCTATGTATCTGCCGCTTAAGGCTTCGCCAGCGTAGGCAAAGCCGTCCATTACATACGAGAATAAGGTGAAGAGCTGCATCAGCAGCGTGTTGACCGCCAGAATAATCTCTCCCTGCGAAGCTCCCGCCGAAGTGAAGAACAACGTGACTGCCACCAGGCAAAGGGTACGCAGAAAAATATCCCTATTCACTTGGAAAAACCGGAACATCGCCTCTTTCTCCCAGATACCTGCCCCTTCTCTCCCTTTAATCTTTAATTTATAATTTTTAATTTCCCAGAATCTTTTCAGCCTGCCGTAGTTGTGCATCCAAAGGACAATGCCCATCAGGAAGCCAGCATACTGGGCAATCAACGTCCCCAAAGCTACTCCTTCTACTTTCATCCCACACAGATAAACCAGTCCGAGGCTGGCAATGATATTGACCACATTCTGTGTGATGGCTATATACATGGGGATACGCGAATTCTGCATGCCGATGAACCATCCCGTCAGTCCGTATAGCCCCAGCATGGCAGGGGCACCCCAGATGCAGATATGGAAATAGAGCGTTGCCATCTCTCTGACTTCGTCCGTGGGATGGATGAGAAGGAAGGCTCCCTGCTTGATAGGCGTTTGCAGCAGGATGAGGCAGAATGCGACTGCCACGCCTATGCCCACAGAACGCAACAGCAGGTGGACTACCTCCGGCAAATCCCGCTTGCCGAATGCTTGCGAGGTCATTCCGCTGGTACCCATCCTCAGAAAGCCGAATATCCAGTAGATGATATTGAACAGCATGCCACCCACGGCAATGGCGCCTATGTAGGCGGGCGAACCCAGATGGCCGACGATGGCTACATCAATCAGGCCGAGCAGCGGCACGGTGATGTTCGATACGATGGAAGGTAAGGCTATTTGCAGTATTTGTCTGTCTCTGGGCTTCATTTATATTATTTAATTCATTAAGGTCGGCAAAGTTAACTATTTTTCTACTTTCAACTATTGATGGTTGCCGTAAAAATGCGTAGTTTTGTAGGTAGATTTCTATGAGACTGATTGGGCTGTTAAACTATATATATACACTAAAAATGAAAACCTTAACGTTGCTTTTCTCCTTGTTCTTGATGTGTCCGCTGTCTGTCTGGGGACAGTCGGCAGATGAGTTGCTTTCGAAAGTGTCCGATGCACTTTCCGAGGGTAAAGATGACTATGCGGTGAGTTTGTTTCGCCAGGCGGCAAATGCCGGTGAGGATAGGACGGAAATGTTCTACTGGACCAATGTGGACAAGAGCAGTGAGGTGGCTCCTCGTCTTGCGGATGTGCTGGCTGTGCACTACAAGGAAATGCGGAATTACGATAAAGCCTACCTCTTCTATAAGGAGTTCTTGCAGCGTCATCCCGAAGACGTACCTGCACTTGTCTCTTGTGCCGAAATGGAGATGATGCGGGGAAAGGAGAAAGATGCCTTAAAAACCTATGAAAAGGTATTGATGCTGGATGCCGACAATCTCCAAGCCAATATCTTCTTGGGGAATTATTATTATCTCCAAGCCGAGAAGGATAAGAAGAAGCTCGAAGAAGACTATAAAAAGATAACTTCCCCCACAAGGATGCAGTATGCACGCTATCGCAACGGATTGTCAGACGTGTTCACCAATAGCTACGGCAAGGCTAAGGCATACCTGCAACGCGTGCTTCAGGTATTCCCCTCCATGGAAGCAGGCAATACGCTGGAAAAGATAAAGAAGATGGAGCTGGAGCTGAAATAGCTGTCCGCATTCCGACTAATAGGAAGGGGCTGTTTGTCTCTTATTTCTCTCCGGTCTCTTTTAATCTCTTCAGATATTCCGAAGGTATGCAGCCGAATTCTTCCTTGAAGCATTGCCGGAAGTAGAACAGATTGTTTATACCTACCTTGAATGCTATTTCCGAAATGTTGTATTTGCCTTCCAGCAGGTATTGCTCGGCGTGTTTCATCCTTATCTTGCGGACATATTCGTTGGTGGAAAGTCCGGTAAGCGCTTTCATCTTGCGGTAGAGGGTGGAATTGCTCATGCACATTTTATCCGAAAGATAGCTGATGTCTATTTTGTCTGAAGAAAGCCGTTCCTCTATCAGCTGGTTTATCTTGTAGATAAACTCGTTGTCCAGCTTGTTGAGCGATTCTGTAATGACAGCCGCTTTATTGCTTATGGCGGCATTGGCGCTGAAATGGTTTGCCAGGTTGCGCCGCGACTGGAGCAGGTTTTCTATACGGCTATGCAGCAGGCTGGCGCTGAACGGTTTGGTGAGGTAGGAGTCGGCACCTACCTGGTAGCCTTCCTCTTTGTCGCGCAGCGAGTCTTTGGCTGTCAGCAGTATAATGGGTATGTGGCTGGTGCGCACGTCTTTTTTCAGCTCACGGCACATCTCGTTTCCGTCCATTACCGGCATCATAATGTCACTGACGATGATGTCAGGTATTTCTTTCAGGGCGCTTTCCTTGCCCAGCTTTCCGTTGGCGGCAGTCTTTACTTCAAAGTGGTCGGAGAAGGATTCGGCTATATAGTCGCAGATGTCCGGATTGTCTTCCACTACCAGCAATATGGGTTTGTCGCTGGATGAAACTTGATTTACTTGTGCCTCTTCTATATGCTGGACGTTGCTTTCCTTTTCCTGCGAATCGGCATGCAGTGCCTGCGGGTAACTGTTGTCGGTAAGCAGGCTGACGTAGAAGGTACTACCTTGATTGGGAGCACTCTCTACGCGGATTTCCCCTTCGTGTAGGGCTACGAGGTTTTTCACCAGAGAAAGTCCGATACCGGTACCCGAAGCCTGGTGTTTGCCGCCTTCCTGGTAATAACGGTCGAATATGTGGGGTAGTGCCTCCGGCTTGATACCGTATCCCGTGTCGCTGACCCGGATTTCCGTATAGTTCACTTCGGCACGTTCCACCTGTCGGATACCGATGCTGATGCTACCCTTTTCCGTGTACTTTAGGGCATTGGATATCAGATTGTCCAGGATGGTCTGGATAATTTCCTTGTCGAAGTATATAGGTATATGCTCTTTCTCCACCACCAGCCGGATATCGACGGCTGGCTTCCGGTTCAGTTCCTTGTACTTCAGGCCTATCTCGCGGATAAGGGGTACGAGGTTGTCCCGGCTCACGCAGAGTTTCTTGTTCTGGGTCTCGGTCTTTCTGAACTCCAATATCTGGTTGATGAGGTTCAGTAGCCGGATGGCACTTTGGTGAATGACGGATATCTTCTGTGCGTCTTTGGTGGATAGTGTATCACTTTTCTGTATGTCTTCCAGCGGACCCAGTATCAGCGTAAGCGGGGTGCGCAGTTCATGGGTGATGTTGGTGTAGAAGCGCAGGCGTTCGTTGTTCAGTTCCTGCTCGTGTTCGTGGCTCTGCTTCTCCAGTTGGTACAGTGCTTCAGCATCCAGTCTTTTCTTGTAGGCATAGAGTATAGAGAAAAGGATGATAAGGGACAGCAGGATATAGAATGACTTTGCCCACCAAGTAAGCCAAAGGGGTGGGGCGATGCGGATGTTCAATGAGGTGGTTGCGTCCGACCATGCTTGGTTGCGCATGCGCGTTTTCACTTGGAACTGGTATTTCCCGGGAGGAAGATTACGAAAGGTGACATTATTGGGGTCTGTAAGCGTATACCAGGAGTTCTCGAGTCCTTTCAGCATATAGGCATATTCCACTTGGTTGACCAGGGCATAGTTCTGGATGTTGAACCGGATACTGAAACTATTCTGTGTATATTTCAGTTGCACGTTCTTCTGTCCGTTTAAGGCAATGGTGCTCTGTCCGTTTTCCGGTTTGTTCAGCGGGTCGGTAATTTCAATGTTGGTGATGAATGCGGGTGGTGATTTGCGTTCCTGCAATACAACTTCCGGGTTGAAGTAGCACAGACCGTTTATAGAGCCGAAGTAAAAGTTACCGTCTTGTCCGTAGGCTACACTGCCCCGACTGAAGCTTCCCATGGGGAGGTTGTCGTGATAGTCGTAGTTATAGAAAATGTCTTTACTGTCCACAAGACAGCTGATACCTTTGTTGGTGCTCACCCAAATATTTCCTGCCTTGTCCTCACCGATGGCTTGTATGTGGGTGTTAGCCAGTCCGCTTTCACGTTGGTATACTTTGTAGTTTCTGTCTGTCAGGGAGGGGAAGCATACCAAACCTTCACCCGTGGCCACCCACAACCGCTTTCTGCTGTCTTCGTAGAGAGCATTGATGGTATTGGAGGGGAATTTGGCCAGGACGTTGAAGAGCTGGATGCTTTGGAGTTGAGGGTCATAGAGGCCCAGGCCTCCTCCGAAGAATCCTACCCATACTTGGTCTTCGGAATCCTTCAGCACACAGCGGGCCAGATTGTTCTCCAGATTGTAGTGTGCCTTGATTGTCTTGCTGTCACAATCTATAAGATAGACGCCTTCGCTGGTTCCGACCCAAATGTTTCCCTGCTTGTCTTCATGAAAGGAACGTACGTCAGTGCGTGACTTGTCTTCGGAGAAAATCTGCCGGAAGCTTTGGCTCTTGGGGTTGTAGTAGGCTATTCCTCCATAAAAAAGTCCGAACCATAATCCTCCCTTCGAGTCGCACAAGGCTGCCTGCACCGTATTGCTTCTGAATTTCTTGTTGTCAGCATTGTATATGGCTATTCGTCTTCCCTTGTTGAATACGTTGATTCCTCCTCCATCGGTTCCTATCCAGAGGTTACCGGCTTTGTCCATACAGACACCGGAGGCTATTTTACTGTTCAGGCTGTTGTTGGTGGATGGAAAAGGAGAATATTTATAAGTGCTGAAGAGTGACGGCTCGCGTTTTATGAAGTTGATGCCGCCTCCCCAGGAACCTGCCCATACATTACCGAAGGAATCTTGGAGCAGGCAACGGATACTGGAGTTGGACAAGCCGTATTCATCGTCTCCCTCCCGGATAGAAAGCGCATGAATCTGGTCCGACGAACGGAAAAGCTGTTGGGACAAATCCACTACGGCAATGCCGCCGAATTCCATGGCTATCCAAAGTCTGTTGTCATCCAGTTGGTGTATATCATATACACGGTGCGATATGCAGTTGGTTTTGTCGTCGAAGGGGATGAAACTTTCCGCTTCCGGGTTAAACAGTACCACTCCTCTATCGGTTCCTATCCATATGTTTCCGCTTTTGTCTTTGTAGACACATGTCACTTCGTTGCCGGGCAGGCTGTTGGGGGATTGCGGCTCGTGTGTGAAGTTCTTGACTGTCTTGTCTTTTATGGAAAGTATACTGAATCCCCGGTCCACATGCCCGATATAGAGTAGTCCGTTACCACCGTCTATGGCAGACCAGATATGGTTGCTTGCAAAACCTGGTACGGTTTCGGTATTGTAATGGGTGAATTGCCCGGTTTGCTTGTCAAAATAGTCCACGCCTTTCCAATAGGTGCAAATCCATAGGTTACCGTCGGAGGCGGCAATGATTTTGGTAATGTCGTCCGTAACCAGGCTTTCAGGGTTGTTTTCGTTGTGTCTGTAAGTGATGAATGAATCGTTGGCATAATTGTATGCATTGATTCCGGCACGCTGGGTTCCTATCCATAAGATGGAGTCGATGGGATCGTCCAGCAGACAGTTCAGTTCGTTGCCGGTGATGCTTTGCTTGCCGGTTGTTTCTTCTTTATAATAGGTAAGGAAGCGTATTCCGTCGAATTTATTTAAACCCTCTTCTGTGGCAAACCATAGAGAGCCCCGTTTGTCTTGGGCTATGCTTACCACATGGTTGTTGGACAGCCCTTCACGGATACTCAGATGTTTTATGGTATATGGCTGCGCGGATAGCAGGAATGGCAGGCATAGGAAAATGGAAAGTAGAATCTTCTTCATAACGGGTCGTTTTTCATTGCATGAGTCAAAAGTACAAATAAAATCTTTAGATGATGTGCACAAATCGTGCATTGACAGATTTATATGCCTTCTCTGCAAGATTTATACAGCTGTTGAATCGAAAATTGGCATATGTTTGCATTGCCGATTATTATAAATCGGAACAAAATGTACTTTTTTGTTTAACTTTAATAATAATATTTATGAAGAAGCATTTCTTTAACGCCACTTTCTGGGCGTTATTATCGCTGGCTTTATGGACTACTGGATGTAGTGACGATGACGGATACTCTGATGTAGACGGGCAGATTCCGACAATGACATTGGTGACGGATCATATTGAATCCGGTGCCGGCCATCGTTTTACCATTGAAGGTTCGTTGGCTGACCAGGATGGAATTGTATCCGTCAATCTGCAATGTGCCGATCTTTATCTGAACAAGACCATTGATTTGGTCGAAATCTATGGAGCTCCCCAAACGGAGTATGAGTTGAGCTATTCTTATGACCTCAAGCGTGATGAAATCGGTGAACGCTTCACCGTGAAAGTGACCGTAACAGATGCGGGCGGGCGTGAAGTGTCGCAGGATGTGTTGATAACGATGGATGGGGACTTTGAGAATCCTACATTTACAATTGCCCCTGGTAAGGAGGTTACCGTACTGATAAAGGATGAAACAAAGTTCAACCTGAATTTCACGGTGAAAGATGACCGCATACTGGATTATGTACTCATTGAGATTCCTGGGGTAGAAGGTTTTGAAAGCCGCCGTATAGAGGCTGGCGGGCAATCTACTTTGAGCTTTACGGAGAAGATTATTCTGCCTAATGAGGTGAAAAGTTACGATGTGACTTTGACGGCTGTGGATGCCAGAGGCAATCAGACAGTGACCAATAGTACCATCAGTGTATCTGAAATGCCTGACTTCCCCAAAATGTATCTGGCCGATGTGGCAACCGTAGAGGAATTGAACAGTGATATTTTCGGTGTACCGATGGTGATTAACCATACGGGCGAGTACCAATATCGTGCACGTTATTATAATAAAGCTGCCGGTACGGAAATTTTCTTCTTACCGCAAAAGACAGACTTTACTCCTATCTGTTTTGGCCTTGATCCGGAGGATAATACAAAACTGACGGATGACCCGGAAACGGCTAAACCTATTGTCTTGGATGAGGCTGGTGTTTATTATGAAATAGACATCAATGTGAAAGAGTCTACTTATAGTATGCGCACGTACTCGGTGACAGAGGCTACAAATCCGATGAAATATGAATATGGAAAGCCTTGTTTTGACCGTTGGGAGAATGGGGAATCGTTCATTGATTTCTATATCGGTTGGGGAGGTTCTCCTCAGGATGCGGGAAATCAGTTGTTTGCCCAGGATAAAAATAATCCTCATCTTTTCTATTATCCGGAAAATGGAACTTGGACGCTGGAAGCCGGTGAAGAAATGAACTTCATCATATCCAATTATCATCCCGACGGATGGTGGGATCATGTGGAATGGCGGTGTGACGACTCTCAGAATGTAGAGAAGTTTGGTTACTTCAGTAAGAAAGGGGATGTGAATCCTAATTGGGAAGGCACCAATCAGCGTTGGGAAGACGGCTCGATGGTAGGTGACAACTGGATGAAGCCTACGGTTACGGTGACCGGCAACTACCGCTTTGAGTTTGACGCGCATTTGGGTCGCGGCAAGATTGTGCCTGCTAATTAAAAAGTAACATTAGATTTAAGATATGAAAAAGCAAATTCTATTATTATGTCTTGCGCTGATAAGCCTTTGCGGTTATGCGCAGCAGATAACGGTTAAGGGTGTGGTGACTTCGGCCACCGACCAGCAGCCGTTGATTGGAACTACAGTTCAAGTGAAAGGTACCGGTACGGGTACAATTACCGGTATCGACGGTGATTATACATTACCCAATGTAGACAAGAATGCAGTGTTGGTATTCTCTTCTATTGGTTTTGAGTCTCAGGAAATAGCTGTAGGTGGACGTACTACGATTAACGTGGTACTGAAGGAGGCTGCGGAATTACTGGATGAAGTGGTGGTTATCGGTTATGGTGCTGTGAAAAAGAGCGATTTGACCAGTTCTATTGCTACAGTAAAAGGCGATGAAATCACTGAAACCGTGACCGGTAATGCTATGGATGCTTTGCAGGGTAAGGTAAATGGTGTACAAGTCACCAGTGGTGGTGGCCCTGGAGCTACTCCGAAGGTGCTGATTCGTGGTGTAACTACCGTAAACGGTACGAATCCGTTGTATGTAGTGGATGGTATGCCGGTAGGTGACAATATCAACTTTCTGAATAGTAACGATATTGCTTCCATGGAAGTATTGAAAGATGCTTCGGCTGCCGCTATCTATGGTACACGTGCATCAAACGGTGTCATCCTGATTACTACAAAGAAAGGTAAGACTGGTAAAGCCCGCATCAATTGGAATTCTTCTGTTGGTTTCCAGACCGTGGCCAAACCTAATATTGCCGGTGCGGCTGAATATAAAGAAGTGTTCAATACCCGTTATACGAATGATGGCCTTTCTTCTATCTGGAACGATACGGGTGCTACGACCAATCCCGGTGGTACAGACTGGTGGGATACTGTAGTCAATAAAACAGCTTTGGTGCAGAACCATTCACTTAGTGTTGCCGGTGGCTCAGAACAGTTTGTTTATAACTTTAGCGTGGGCTATTATCGTAACAACTCACAGTTTGATGTAGGTTATTGGGATAAGATAAATATCCGTCTGAATACTGAATATACATTTAATAAGTATGTAAAATTGGGAGTTGATATTGCTCCACGTGTCGAATCATGGGATGATACCCCAAACCAGTTCTCGGCAGCCATGGCTATGGACCCGACAACTCCGGTATTCCGTCCGCAGGACCAATGGGAGGATAATGAGTACAACAACTATCAACGCTCTTACAACAACCAGGAGTGGAATCCCGCCGGTTCAATTGCCCGTAGCAATGCTCATTCTCGCGAGTTGGGTGCCATTCTGAATACCTATCTGCAGGTAAACCCGATAGAAAAGCTGACGTTGCGCACCCAGTTCGGTGCCAATGCACACTATCGCCGTTCTGATTCATTCGTTCCGAAGTTCAATATGGATCCGTTGGAGAAACAAGACTTGAACGAAATCACCCGCCGCAATCAGGAGTGGTTTGACTGGAACTGGACGAATACAGCCACTTACATGGACACTTTCGCTGAAAAGCACAACTTGAATGTAATGGCTGGCTTTACTGCCGAACGTTTTGCATGGTACAATACTCAGGCACGGCGTGATAATGTTCCCAATAATCTGGACCAGATGCAGGAAGTGAATGCCGGACAGCAGGGTACGGACGAGGCCAACGGTGAAACCACTTACAATACACTGGTTTCTTTCCTGGGCCGTGTCATGTACAACTACGATAACCGTTACTACATTTCGGCATCTCTCCGTGCCGACGGTTCCTCCCGTTTCCCGAAGGGCAGCAAGTATGCCCTCTTCCCGTCTGTTTCCGCTTCCTGGCGTGTCATCAGTGAGGCATTTATGCAGGACCAGGACATCTTCAGTGACCTGAAGCTTCGTGGAGGCTGGGGCCGTGTAGGTAATCAGAATATCAACAATAATGCTACCCTTACTTTGTTGAGCGAAACCCAATACTATTATGGCAATACGTTGGCAAATGGTTACTTCGTGTCTACAGTAGGTAACAACCAGTTGAAGTGGGAGACTGTGGAAGATTGGAACGTAGGCGTGGATATGTCATTCCTTGATTCACGTTTGGGTGTAACATTCGAATATTTCCAGAAAAAGTCCATTGACATGCTCTACCAGAAACAGAATATCCTCTCTTTGGGATATGATAACTGGAACAGCCAGATTTGGATGAACATCGGTAGTATGCAGGCCCGCGGTTGGGAAGTGGGACTTACCTGGCGCGATGAAATCGGCAAGGATTTCTCTTACGATTTAGGTCTGAACCTTTCTGCCGTACGCAACAAGGCCATCAAGTTCTCGGGCGACGGTCCTATCAATGTCGGTGGATTCAATAGCGACCAGATTATCCGTAACGAAGATGGTGGTTTTATCTCCCGTTTCTACGGTTACGTGGCCGATGGCTTGTTCCAGAATTGGGAAGAGGTGTATGCGCACACTGACGAACACGGAACGCTGATTCAGCCCAATGCAAAACCGGGAGACATCCGCTTCAAGGACCGGGACCATAACGGAGTGCTCGATGCCAATGACAAAGATTATATCGGCAATCCTTATCCTGATTTAATGATGGGTCTGAATATTGGTATGCGTTATAAGAACATTGATTTTGCAGCCAATTTCTATGGTACGTTCGGTAATGATATTTACAATGTCACCAAAGGACGGTACTCCGGTTCAGGCGGACAGAATGTTTGGGCAGGTACACTGGAGAAAGCATGGCATGGAGAGGGTACCGGCAATGATATTCCCCGTTTGTCGAGCAATGACTTGAACCTGAACTATAACCGTGTTTCCAGTTTCTATGTGGAAGATGGTTCCTACTTGCGTTGCAAGCTGTTACAGATAGGCTATACGCTTCCTAAGAAATGGGTTGGAGGTGCTGACTTGCGTCTTTCCTTCTCTGCACAGAATCCGTTTACCATTACCGGTTATTCGGGAATGGACCCCGAACGCCCGATGGTTGACGGTACTACCGACAGCTCTGGCAGTGCCATCAATACCGGTATTGACAACGTGGCTTATCCTAATCCGAGAACATTCTTGTTTGGCATTGACTTCAAATTTTAATTCTTGATTATCCATGAAACGAATATTTACAATAGTAGTTCTGATTGCTTCGCTGGTGTTTACCTCTTGCGAGGACTTCCTGACCGAAGACGTACGCGGGCAATTGAACGTGGACACTTATTATAAGTCCATAGAAGAGTGTGAATCCTCAGTCACGAGCTGTTATCAGGCTATGACGTATGGAGGATGGTGGCAAATCAACACCGTGTGGTTACTTTCCGAAATGTGTGGGGATGATGCCTGGATGGGGAATACTTCACAGTCTCAGAGTGATTATATCTCATTGGCGCATTATCAGGGAAACGGTGCCAGCAATGGCCCTATCTCCAATTTTTGGCAGTACCGTTACAAAGGTATTTTACGTTGTAACATAGCCATAGAACGCATTGCGGCTCTCGAAACCCAAGAGACAGAAACCAGAGACCGTCTGGTGGCAGAAGCCCGTTTCCTGCGTGGCTACTATTACTTCGAACTGGTGAGAAATTTTGGAGGAGTGCCTTTGATGACCAGTTTCCAAATGCCGGAAGAAGTGGAGGGAACGGAACGTGCTACGGCAGAAGCCGTGTACAAATTCATAGAGGATGACCTGATGGCAGCTGCCGAAATACTGCCGCAACGCAGTACTGCGCAAGTAGGGCATGCTACCCGTGGCGCCGCTTTAGGATTATTGGGTAAAGTGTACCTTTATCAGGAGAAATGGCAGGCTGCCCATGATGTGTTGAAAACTGTGATAGATGAGGGCGAATACCAATTGCTTCCCGATTTCGGACAGGTATGGAATGTCGACTATGACAACAGTGCGGAGAGCCTTCTGGAAATCCAGTATGAATATCATCCCACTTTGGGCTTAGGGGGAGCGCTTGCTACGGTAACCGGTGCCCGTAACGGTCCTGGTGATGGTTGGAGCTGGTGTCAGCCTACGGCAAATTTGGAACAGGCTTATATTGATGCCGGTGATACGGAACGTTTGAAATGGACAATAATCAAGTCGGGCTGTACAGAAATTGCCGGCGAAGACCAATTCGAGGATTTCATTGACGCAAGCAAAGCGTTGAATAAGTATCAGGAATATCTTGATAAATATGGTTGGGATCCCAATTGCTATATTATCAATCCCGCTGACCATAAGTCGGCACGTATCATCCGCAAGTATTTCCTGCCGATGAAATACCGTGCCCAAGGCGATGCGACGGCTTACGCTACGGACAAGAGTCCTTTGAATCATCGTATTCTGCGTTATGCCGATGTACTTTTAATGTATGCTGAGGCTTGCAATGAACTGGGTGATGACGCTTCTGCCCGCGATGCTCTCAATCAGGTGCGCAGACGTGCCAAGTTGGATGACGTTACGGCAAGTGGAAAGGCATTGCAAAGTGCCATTCGCCAGGAACGCCGTTTGGAATTGGCTTTCGAGCAGAACCGTCTGTATGATATCCGCCGCTGGACTGATACAAATGGTAAAAAGATGATTAGCAATATCCTGGGACCGAACGGCTCCTTTGTGAAGTGGAACACAGAAGAGGCAACCCGTGACGCTCTTGAGTGGGAAAATCAAGGTGAAGCAAGTGACAAAGGCATCACTTTCAACGAGAACCGCGACATGGTGTTCCCCATTCCTTTGTACGAAATCACAATGTCCAACGGTTCCATTACCCAGAATCCGGGCTGGAATTAAACACATTCTGATGAAAACAGATTGTTGCAGGAACTGATTATTCAATAGGTCTTTATATTCTGTCGCGGATAGTTTGCAATGGATTATCCGCGGCAGTTTTTTTAATCCGAAACAATATCATGAATTTGAGACACATTTTTATTCTTCCGGCACTGCTTGCCGCAATGGCTTGCAGCGACGATTCTCCCGTTACGCCGGATACTCCAGACACTCCTGAGGGGCCGGACATTACGAACAGCGTAGAGAAACTGGTGAGCATCGATGCCGGACAGACTTTCCAGACAATAGCCGGCTTCGGCGCTTCGGACTGTTGGTCGCCTGCCTTTGTGGGCAAGTCATGGACTTCGCACCGTGCGGGGATTACGGAACTGCTTTTTTCTTCAGAGATTGTGGGCGGCAAGCCGAAAGGAATCGGCCTTTCCCAATGGCGGGTGAATCTTGGTGGCGGCAGTGCCGCGCAAGGTGAAGCCAGCGGCATCGAGGACAAATCCCGTCGTGCGGAATCCTATCTTACGGATGACTTGACGTACGACTGGACCCGTTGCGAGGGACAACGTTACTTCATGGACCGTGCCAAGGAGCTGGGATGTAACAATTTCGTTCTTTTCAGCAATACACCTCCCGTGCAGTACACCTATAATGGAAAAGGATTTTCCGCCAGAGGGGGACTTTCCAATCTGAAACCGGAACATTATGGTGACTTTGCAGGATATATGGCCGATGTAGCGGCCCGTTATACCGGTGAAGGCTATCACATAAGCCATATCTCGCCCGTCAACGAGCCGCAGTACAACTGGGACAGCGGTCAGGAGGGCAGTGGCTGGACCAATGACGAAGTGGCTGCACTGGCACGCGAGTTGGATATGTCGTTGGATGCTCGGGGGCTTTCCACAGACATTCTCTTGGGCGAATCCGGTGACTGGGAGTATCTGTATAAAGTGAAAGGCGATGCCAACTGCAGTAATGTACTCTCAGCTTTCTTTACACCCGGCTCTTCCGCCTACGTGGGTGACTTGGCACACGTGAAGAATCTCATTTGCGGACACAGCTATTGGACTGACGGCACATGGGACGGTATGCGCAACGTGCGCAAGCAAGTGGCCCAGGCTGCCGGTCAGTATAATCTGGATGTTTGGCAGAGTGAATGGAGTATGCTGGGCGATAATTACAGCAGTTCCGAATTCGTGGGCTACGAGCAGGCTTCTGAGATGGATATCGCTTTCTACATGTCGAAGGTCATCCACAATGACCTCACTGTGGCTGGGGTGTCTTCCTGGAGTTACTGGACATCGATGGATGTTTCCCGTTGGGGGCATAAGAACCGTTTTCTCTTGATTTCGCTGGTACCTGCCGGTGGTGAGTACGGTGATATAGAGCAGGAGGGAAGCTATCAGGCTACTGCCACTCTTTGGGTACTGGGCAATTACAGTCGCTTTATCCGTCCGGGATACCGCCGTATTGCCCTCGACTTGAACGAATCGCGTACTTTTTTCGGTTCCGCCTGGCTTTCTCCCGAGGGGGATAAGGTAGTGGCCGTCTATACAAACATGTCTGATAAGGCGGTTCGCTTAAGTGAAACGCATGTGGGATGGAGCAATGAAGCGAAGTCAATAGCTACTTATACAACTACCGGTAGCAAGAATCTGGTGGAAGGAACGGTGGCGGCAGGCAAGCAAGTGATTCTGGAAGCCAAGAGTGTGACAACCGTGGTGTATAGCCTGAAGTAAAGAATTAGTTTAACTTCAAAGAAAATCTATATGAAAATGTATTTTAAGAATAACAGGACTGCTCTTATCTTCTTGCTGGCAATGCTGGTCGTTGCTCCGATAAAGGCGCAGGTGGCATTTGGCGATGCCACAAAGTTCAATGACGAATGGTTGTTCCGGCTGATGGACGACTCGGCTATTGTCCGGACTGACTATGACGACAGCGAATGGCGGAAGCTTTCTTTGCCACACGATTGGTCCATAGAGGGGCAATTGTCGCCCACACTGGCCAGTTGCACCGGTTACCTGCCGGGTGGGATAGGCTGGTATCGCAAACACTTCAAGGTTGAAGACAACGCAACACGTCATTATATCTATTTCGAAGGGGTATATAACCGGAGCGAGGTTTACCTGAACGGGCATCTGCTTGGCAAGCGCCCCAACGGCTATGTATCGTTTCTTTACGACATGACCCCTTACCTGAAGGAAGGTGACAATGTGCTGGCTGTCCGTGTAGACCATAGCCGTTATGCCGATTCGCGCTGGTATACGGGTTCGGGCATCTATCGCGATGTATGGCTGGTGGCTGCTCCCGATACACATATTGCGCAATGGGGGGTGGGCTGGCATGCCGCTTCGCTGACAGACAAGCAAGCCGTTGTTGCGGTCGATGTAGAGGTGGAGAAGCACAAGGCAACTTCCGACAAACTGGAACTGAGGGCTGCACTGTACGATGCTGCCGGAAAGCAGGTGGCACAATGCCGTGTGCGTGTTGCCAATGGAAAAGAAGGCATTACCAAGCAAAGTCTTGACTTGAAAGTGTCCAAACCCCATCGCTGGAATCTGGATAATCCGTATCTGTATACATTGAAAACCGAGTTGCTTGCCAATGGCAAACGCATTGACGGCAGTGAGACCAAAGTAGGACTGCGTACGCTGGAATTTGATGCCAACAAAGGTTTTGCCCTCAACGGCAACTGGATGAAGGTAAAAGGCGTATGCTTGCATCATGATGCAGGAGTGCTGGGTGCAGTAGTGCCGCCGGAGGTATGGGAACGCCGTCTGAATAACTTGAAAGGGATTGGCGTAAATGCCATCCGCATGAGCCACAACCCACAAGCCCCCGTTCTTTATGAACTGTGTGACCGCCTGGGATTTCTTGTAATGGATGAAGTCTCTGACGAATGGGAGTTTCCAAAACGCAAATGGGTACAAGGCTGGAATGTGGGTACTCCGAATTATGACGGTACTTTCGACTTCTTCGAGGAGTGGATAGAACGGGACGTGACCGATATGGTACGTCGCGACCGCAACCATACCTGTATTTTCTTGTGGAGTATCGGCAATGAAGTGGATTATCCGAACGACCCTTATTCGCATCCCGTTCTTGATGGAGCTAAAATCAACCAGCCGATGTTCGGGGGCTATAAGCCGGATGCTCCCGATGCCATGCGTATCGGAGTCATCGCCAAGCGCCTGGCTGCTTGTGTACGTGCCGTGGACACTTCCCGTCCCGTGACCGGAGCTTTGGCAGGTGTCGTGATGTCGAACGAGACGGAGTATCCCGATGCTGTGGATGTGGTGGGGTATAACTATACGGAAAACCGCTACGACCAAGACCATGCCACTTATCCGAACCGCATTATCTATGGAAGCGAGACGGGGTCGGGGCTTGATGCCTGGTATGCCGTCCGCGACAAGGACTTCATCTTCGGGCAGTTCATCTGGACCGGTACGGATTATCTGGGTGAATCGGGCAGGTGGCCGTCCCGCGGTTTGTACACGGGTTTGCTCGATTTCGGAAGTTTCCCCAAGCCACGCGGACATTTCCGGGCTTCGTTGTGGTGCGAGAATCCGGTCACGTATGCAGGAACATATCCGGTATATGTCAATCCCAAGCATCCCGAGCATGTATTCCTTTCGCCCGATGCATGGGACATCTGGAACTATGACGAGGGGCAGAATATACGTGTGGTGTGTTATACCAATGCTCCGCAGGCACGCTTGCTGCTCGATGGCAAGGTGGTGGGCGAGATGAAACCCTATGATGAAAAGACCGGCATCATCTACTGGGATATTCCTTTCCGGGCCGGCGAGCTTCGTGCTGAGGGCTGCGATAAGGAAGGAAATGCCTTGTCAGGCTATTCCATCCGGACATCCGGACGTCCTTATGCCATTCGTGCCACGGCAGACCGCACTATTTTGTCCGGCGACCGCGTCACTGCGCACATCACCGTAGAGGTGGTTGACGAAGAAGGTACTGTTGTGAAACTTGGCGACAATGAAATTACGTGTACAGTTGAAGGACCGGCGCGTCTGCTTGGGCTCGAAGGCTCTGACAACAGTGACATGAGTGATTATACCGATAACCGTCACCGCGTATACCACGGGCGTTTGCTGGCCTATATACAGACTACCGGAGGAGAGGGGCAGGTTAAGGTAAAGTTTGCTTCCCCCTTTCTGAAAGGAACTGAAGTAAAGTTTGAAGTAAGGCAGTAGTACACTGCTATGGACTTATGTTTGTGCCATCATATTGGCACAGTCGTGCCAGTATGATGGCAAGGCTGTGCCAGTATGGTGGCACAACTTTGCCAATGCGATGGCACGGGTTGTGCATTTCTTACAGAATGTATTGCACTTCCTTGAACAGATATTCCCGTTCACTTCCTCCTTCATCCTCCAGCACGAACCGTCCGTCTTGCTCTACCCGCAGCAACCGGGCAAGGAACTTGCCGTTGGCATCTTCATAAGGGTGCAATCCCCGGCGACGGAAAAGGGAGCGGGCATACCGTGTGGATATCTCGTCGGAGTAGACGGCGAAGTCCTCCATTTGGAGACTGTTGTAGTAGATTTGTACACGTCTCAGAATATGGGCAAGGATTTCATAACGGTCGTGCTCCTTTCCGGTGATTTGTTTCAGTGAGACGGGATTGGGTGCATCACTGTTGAAGACTTCCTGGTTGATGTTGATGCCGATTCCGGCAATGCTGCGCCTGATATGATGTCCGGAAAGGTCGTTCTCTATCAGTATACCGCAGATTTTCTTGTCTTTCCAATAAATGTCGTTCGGCCATTTGATGGTGATTTCATCAGACCATCTGCTCAGTTCTTCCTTAATGGCGAGGGAGACGATTTGTGAAAGGATGAACTGCCGGCGGGCTTCCAGAAAAGAAGGGTAGAGTACAAAGCTGAAAAGCAGGTTCTTGCCTTCTTCAGCTTCCCAGGTGTTGCCGCGCTGGCCTTTACCGGCGGTTTGGAACTCGGCAGTCACGGTTGTTAGTTCGGCAACGGATTCTTGCAACTGGTTGCAAAGCTGGCTGAGGTATTGGTTGGTCGATGCCGTTTCGTCCAATGCCACCAGCGGGAACGGGAATGTGTCAGGGCAGGGCTTCATATTCGGTACGCATTTTTTTGGTGAACTTCTTCAATACTTCTTCCATAGAGTGGTCTATCAGTTGCTTCAACAGTTTGTCGTCGACGTCACCGTCAAGGAACACCTGGTTCCAGTACTTTTTGTTGAAGTGATAGGCACCTTCGATGGCAGCATAGTGCTCCCGCAGTTCGAGTGCATATTCGGGGTCGCATTTCAGACAAATCTTGTTGGCGCTTTCCAGGTCGATAAGTGCAAACATTTTATCCATGACTTTCATCACAAGCGAGTATTCGTCGAACGGAAGGCATTCCGTGACGGCCTTTTTGCTGAGGCAATATTCGCGGGCGGTTTCTATGTCCATGATGGTATTTACGGTTTTACGGTTTACAATTTACGATTGAAATAACTCTTGCTTGTCAATTTTCAACTCTCAGAACATCGGCGGATAGAAGGCTTCTTTGAGATGCTCTATCTTGAATGCACCCGGTTCGCCTACAGCCGTTATGATGTCGAAGCGGACGGGTGCATCCAAGCAGAAGTGCTTGATATAGGCATCGGCCGCTACGACAATACGTCGTATTTTCTGCCAGTTCACGGCATCCTGCGGCTCAATGTAGTCCGTATTGCTACGGGTTTTCACTTCCACAATAATCAGTTCCTTATCTTTGTCGGCTACAATATCCAGCTCAAGGTGATTCTTTCGCCAGTTACGGTCACGTATGGTGTAACCGTTCTGTTCCAAGTATTTGGCAGCGGCGTCTTCACCGGCTTTTCCAAGAATATTGTGTGCACTCATTATTCTGCGTGTCTGGCAGGCATCAGCATGCCGTCGTGTCCAGGACGGAAGATAGCGGGCAACTTATAAGTTTTACCATCCAATGTATTGACCACTGCACTGCGCGTTTGGGGGGCTGGATTTGTACCGGTAATCAGTTCAATGGCCTTGGCATACAGAGGTTCTTCATTGTTTCCATAATCTTTATGAATATAGAATACACCTTGTTCGTTATAAGGATTGGTTTCGTCCATCAATATATCGGGTTCAAATCCTTTTTCATACTCCCCGAATCCTTTGGCGTTATAGCTTTGGAAGGTGATAGGAACAACACGATATGTGTTATTTCGGACAGTGTACTCCTCATATTCCATACCTACGTTCTTACCAGTGGTCTTTTCACCTATAAGTATTACGTCCAAATCTATTCCTTCTAAGGAATTAATGACGAGTTCACTGGCAGAGGCCGTTCCATTTCCGACAAGGCAGTAGACGCGGGGAAGATTGAGGCTTCCGGCTGATAAGGAAGTACCCAAGTTGGGGTAACTGGAGTATGCAAATAATTCATCTTCCCGTTTGTTATTGAGTTTTGCCATTCTTTCATCATTGTATCGTAAACTGCTGAATACTTTACCTTGAGAAGCAGTACCGGCAATACAAGTCGCTATCAGATTAGCTGACATGGTATGCCCACCACCATTGTACCGCAAGTCCAGAATCAAATCTGTGACGTTCTTGTTCTTAAAATCTTTGAAAACATTGAATAATTCTTGGTCAAAGCTTGCCTCGAACCCAGAATAAACGAGGTAACCGATTCTATGTCCTTCTATGTCTTCCTTGACATTACTGAAGATGACGGGGTTGTTGTATGTGGCTTTGGAAGTTATGGTGTATTCCTTTTGCCCGGTAATGGTGCCTCCTTCTACGACATCTTCTGTCAAAGTATAGTTGATAGTTGCATCCGGTAACAATATGTCGTAATAGAAGTTATTAATATTGTTATTATTTATCTTCTTTCCATTTATCAGGCTTATCATTGCTCCTCGTTTGAGTCCAGCTTCGGAGGCCGGTGAATCGGGATATACGCCTTGGAGACAGAAATAAATGGTATTTTCTGCTTGTGTGCCAATGCTTATGGGGGTTATACCGGTGATACCGAAACTATATGTCAGTTCCTTGTTTACAATTTTGGTGGTACGGGTTGAACTAATATTGGGCAATAGCTGGATATAAGAGAAAAGATTATAATATGTCTTGCCGTCGCTACCGACATATGTTTTCTTATCCAATGTATTTGTAGTCAGACTACCCAAGGCGTCATAAAAGAAAGCTTCATAATTTTTTGTGAAGTCAGGTTTTAATGTCTTGTATTCATCGTTCCAGAGATACATTTCCCTCAGATATTCATCAACTTTTGCGTTAATTTCCATATCTTCAGTGGTTTGGGGAGCACTGGTCCCCTTTTGTGTAACTTCAAAACTTGCAGGAGAATAGCCGTCTATATTAATGGAAATTCTGGCAGTCCGGTCGGTGGTGGAACTTGTACTTACAGATAATTTCAAGGTGCTTTGTCCTTTTGTGCCCGAGGTCGTATTCAGTTTGCACCAATCCGCTCCTGAGGTGACGGAAGCTACCCATTTGGCTGCAGCATTGAAGCTTACAGACAACTCATTATCCTGGCTGATTTCCAGGGATTTTCCCTCTGTCCAACTCTGATTGGTTATGCCGGTATTAAGCTTATTATCGTCATCGTCACTACATGAGATAAAACTTATACTGAACAATGTGAGTAGAAAGAAACTGAGATAATTTACATGTTTCATACCTTTTAAATTTAGAACTCTCCAAAAATACGTTTTTAATTACTAAATTAAAATGTTTTTAAGAAATACTTTAAGTTTACCGGTCAAAAAAATATTTCAGTGCTATTTAAGTGTTTCCGATATAAAAATTACGTAGGTTCGTTTTGTTTTTACAGAAGTAAAAGTAATTTTGCAGGAAATATGAGAAAGAGAGATAAAACGTGTGCGAAAGCAACGCCCGAAGAACCGAAACGCGAGCAGCGCATGGTATGCCTGATGAGCGAGGAAGAGCAGCGGATTGTGGACCGTTATCTGGAGAAATACAAGATAACGAACAAGTCGCGTTGGCTGCGGGAGACTATTCTCATGTTTATCCATAAGAATATGGAAGAGGATTATCCTACTTTATTCGGTGAGCACGACATGAGGAGGTGAAAATTAAAAATTAAAGGGGGTGGCGTTGGACGATAGCTATTATATGAAGCAGGCGCTTTTGGAAGCTCATAAGGCCGGTGAACGGGGAGAAGTTCCCGTAGGTGCAGTTGTGGTGTGCAAGGACCGTATCATAGCCCGTGCCCATAATTTGACGGAGACTTTGACGGATGTCACCGCCCATGCCGAGATGCAAGCCATTACCGCTGCCGCTGCATCCCTTGGAGGCAAATATCTGAATGAATGTACTCTCTATGTCACAGTGGAACCCTGCGTGATGTGTGCCGGTGCCATTGCCTGGGCACAGATGGGGCGTCTGGTGTTTGGCGCCGAAGATGAGAAAAGAGGGTATCAGCGCTATGCCTCGCAGGCATTGCATCCCAAAACACAAGTAGTAAAAGGAATTCTGGCAGATGAATGTGCCGCCTTGATGAAAGAGTTCTTTGCCGCCAAGCGCAAATAATCTCTAATCCTTTATCCCTAATCCCTACTCTTTGATTTCTTCAAAATCCACATACTCTCCCTCGTCTTTGGAGAACAGTTTCTTGTGGCGGGGACGTATTTCACCTTCTTCAGTTTGTGCCTCCTCAGACGACTGTCTATTATCATTGTAGGAATACCCTCCCGGCTGGTAGTTACCATTTCCTTTTTGGTAGGGACCGGAGTTGGAGGAAGTACGGCGTCCGCCCAATCCGAATATGTTCCGGATGACAGTACCGATAATGCTGAGGCCAATGAGCAGAATGGCAATTATGATGATGAATAAAAATCCTAAAATATGAAACATGGGCTAATGTCTTTTTATGTGTTCGTTTTCTGCGAACTTCAATACAACAACCGTGCCAAAGATTTGTTTATTTACTTTTCCTTGTAATAAGCGAAAGCAGTATATACCAGACAATGATTGCAGAAAAGCTGCAGATTCCCAAGAAGATGAGGAACGGAATGCAGACAAGCAGGAAAATGAAGCTTGTTTTATTGTCTTTCCATGACAGATTCTTGAATTTGAGTGAGAACATTGGAATCTCCGATACAAGCAGCCATGAGAAAAGGCAGACCAGCAGCAACAGATAAACCGGATGGAAGCTACCGCTCACCAGCCAGTCGTGAGCGCCCGTCACCAATGAAGCCCAGAACAAGGCGTTTGCCGGGACGGGAAGTCCTACGAAAGAGCTCGTCTGGCGCGTATCGTTGTTGAACTTGGCAAGTCGCAGTGCAGAGAATACGGACAAAAGAAATGCGAGATAGGGGAAAACGCCGGCCAGGCTTTCCATTGCGCCCGAATAGTCCATTTCCTTGAACAAGGAAAATACAATTAGGGAAGGGGCCACTCCGAAACTGACATCATCTGCCAGAGAATCCAAATCCTTGCCGATAATGGAATGTGCGTCCAGTGCACGTGCCATCATGCCGTCGAAGAAATCGAATATGGCACTGAAAATAATGAAAGCGAGTGCCCATTCATATCTGGCTTCGAATGCCATGACACAAGCAATACACCCGGAGAATAGGTTCAGGCAGGTCAGAGTATTTGGAATATGGCGGGTAATGCAGTTTGCCATTGTTGTTCTTTTATTATTTAAGTTTGGCTATCACAGTCTGATTGCCGGTAGTCAGTTGTCCTAGTTTGACGAATACCTCGGTGCCCAACGGCAGAAAGACATCCACGCGGGAGCCGAATTTGATGAAACCCATATGTTCGTCGATGTAGCATTCCTCGCCCGGTTCGGCATAGGTCACGATGCGGCGCGCCATGGCTCCGGCTATCTGTCGTGCCATAATCTCCACGCCTTCCGGAGTTTCTATTACTACGGTGGAACGCTCGTTGTCGGTACTGGCTTTGGGCAGCCAGGCTTTCATGAACTTTCCGTTTTGGTGCCACACCTTCTTTACCGTACCGTCTACCGGATACCAGTTGGCGTGTACATTGACCAGACTCATGAATATAGATACCATGATACGGCGGTCGTGAAAGTATTCGTTTTCCTCCACTTCTTCCACCACTACGATTTTACCGTCGGCAGGAGCTACCACGACTTTCTCCGTTTCTTGTCCGAACAAACGGATGGGGCAGCGGAAGAAGTTCACGAGTATGCCATATACTATGAGGCTGATGACCGCTACTACGTAAAAAGGAACTTTGCATTCCAATCCGAAGTAAAGGGCAGTGTTGACAGCCAGAATCAGAGCCAGGCTGCCTGCCAATGTATGTGTTCCTTCACGGTGTATGCGTATCTTTTTTAATCTTTTTAATCGACCCATGTATATCGTATTTGCTATTTAGATAGAAATTATCTGCAAAAATAGGCTTATTTTGAAAATCTAACAAGGATTTGGAGAGAGAAATGTGCATGTTGATAACTTTTTGGGAAATATTTTTGTTAGCTGTGATAGAGGTTGTAATTTTAGGCTCTCAATAGAAAGGATATATATGCAAGATTTTGTTCATTTACATGTCCATACCCAATACTCTCTTCTGGATGGCCAGGCAAGTGTCAGCAGGCTGGTTGACAAGGCCATGAAGGATGGTATGAAAGGCATTGCCGTGACCGACCATGGAAATATGTTCGGTATCAAGGAGTTCACCAACTATGTCAACAAGAAGAACAGCGGGCCGAAGGGGGAGATAAAGGACCTCAAGAAAAGGATTGCCGGTATTGAAAGCGGTGAGATAGAGTGTGAAGACAAGGAAGCGGAGATTGCCGGTTGCCGTGCCAAGATGGCAGAAGCGGAAAGCAAGTTGTTCAAGCCGATTGTAGGCTGTGAAATGTATGTGGCCCGCCGAACCATGGATAAGAAGGAGGGGAAGCCGGACCAGAGTGGCTATCACTTGATTGTGCTGGCGAAGAATGAGAAGGGGTATCATAATCTGATAAAACTTGTATCGCATGCCTGGACAAGGGGATACTATATGCGTCCGCGTACAGACCGCAGTGAACTGGAAAAGTATCATGAGGGGCTGATTGTCTGCTCGGCTTGTATCGGTGGCGAGGTTCCTAAGAAGATTATCAATGACCAGTTGGAAGAGGCGGAAGAAGCTGTACGCTGGTATAAGAATCTGTTTGGCGATGATTACTACCTGGAGCTTCAGCGCCATAAAGCCACTGTTCCCCGTGCCAACCACGAAGCCTATCCGATGCAGCTCAAAGTGAACGAGCATCTGCGCCGACTGGCCGCGAAACACGGCGTCCGTCTGGTCTGTACCAACGACGTGCACTTCGTGGACGAAGACAACGCCGAGGCGCACGACCGGCTGATCTGCCTCTCGACCGGCAAGGACCTCGACGATCCCAAGCGAATGCTCTACTCCAAGCAAGAGTGGCTCAAAACCCGCGAGGAGATGGCGGCGATCTTCGGCGACGTACCCGAAGCGATGGCTACGACGGTCGAAATCTGCGAACAGGTCGAGACCTATTCCATCGACCACTCCCCCATCATGCCTACCTTCGAAATTCCGGCCGAGTTCGGAACCGAGGAGGGCTACCGGCAGCGTTTTTCGGAGAAAGACCTCTTCGACGAGTTCACGCAGGACGAGAACGGCAACGTCGTGCTCAGCGAGGAGGAGGCCCGCAAGAAGATCGAAAAACTGGGCGGATACGACAAGCTCTACCGCATCAAGTTGGAGGCCGATTACCTGCGCAAGCTGACGATGGACGGTGCGCGCAAGCGTTACGGCGAGCAGCTTACCGACGAACAACAGGAGCGGCTCAATTTCGAGCTGCACATCATGAAGACGATGGGTTTTCCGGGTTACTTCCTCATCGTGCAGGACTTCATCCGCGCCGCACGCGAGGAGCTGGACGTGTCGGTCGGCCCTGGCCGCGGTTCGGCGGCCGGTTCGGCCGTGGCCTACTGCCTGGGGATCACGCAGATCGACCCGATCGCCTACGATCTGCTGTTCGAGCGTTTCATGAATCACGACCGTATCTCGCTGCCCGATATCGACGTCGATTTCGACGACGACGGCCGCGGTCGCGTGCTCAACTGGGTGACGCAGAAGTACGGCAAGGAGAAGGTCGCCCACATCATCACCTACGGTACGATGGCCACCAAGATGGCGATCAAGGACGTGGCGCGCGTGCAGAAGTTGCTGCTCGCGGAGTCCGACCGCCTCTGCAAACTGGTGCCCGACAAGATTCCCGACAAGAAGCTCAACCTGCCGAATGCAATCGAGTATGTCCCCGAATTGAAGGCTGCGGCGGAGTCGGACAACCCCGTTCTGCGCGACACGATGCGCTATGCCCAGATGCTCGAAGGCAACGTGCGCGGTACGGGTGTTCACGCCTGCGGTACGATCATCTGCCGCGACGATATCACCGACTGGGTGCCCGTTTCGACGGCCGACGACAAGGAGACGGGGCAAAAGATGCTCGTCACGCAGTACGAAGGTTCGGTGATCGAGGATACGGGACTTATCAAGATGGACTTCCTGGGGTTGAAGACTCTGTCGATCATCAAGGATGCCGTGGAGAACATCCGCCTCACGACGGGCAGGAAGATCGATATCGACGACTTCTCGATCATCGACGATCCGGCTACCTACAAGCTCTTCTGCGAGGGCCGTACCGTCGGGACGTTCCAGTTCGAGTCCCCCGGAATGCAGAAATACCTGCGCGAGTTGCAGCCGTCGACCTTCGAGGATCTGATCGCCATGAACGCGCTCTATCGGCCCGGCCCGATGGATTATATCCCGGATTTCATCGCCCGCAAGCACGGCCGCAGTCCGATCGTCTACGATATTCCCGTCATGGAGAAGTATCTGAAAGACACTTACGGCGTGACGGTCTACCAGGAGCAGGTCATGTTGTTGTCGCGTCTGCTGGCCAACTTCACGCGCGGCGAGTCCGACACGTTGCGCAAGGCGATGGGCAAGAAGCTCAAAGACAAGCTGGACGCCTTGAAGCCCAAGTTCATCAAGGGAGGACAGGCCAACGGCCACGACCCGAAAGTGCTCGAAAAGATCTGGGGCGACTGGGAGAAGTTCGCCTCCTATGCCTTCAACAAATCGCATGCTACCTGCTATTCGTGGGTGGCTTTCCAGACGGCCTACCTCAAAGCCAACTACCCCTCGGAGTACATGGCGGCGGTGCTGAGTCGAAACCTGACGAACGTCGAGCAGCTGACGATCTACATGAACGAGTGCAAGCGTATGGGCATCAATGTGCTCGGCCCCGACATCAACGAGTCGATGCTGCAATTCTCGGCCAACAAGCAGGGCGACGTGCGCTTCGGGCTGGCGGCGATCAAGGGTGTCGGCGAAGCGGCCGTGGAGAGCATCATCGCCGAACGGACGAAGAACGGGCGCTTCAAGGACATTTACGACTTCATCGAACGGGTCGACTATTCGCTCGTGAACCGCAAGTGCCTGGAAAATATCGCCTATGCCGGAGGGTACGATTCGATTTCGGGATTCAGCCGCTGCAAGTTTTTCGGTGTCGATCAGCGCGACAACAACGGCGTGACCTACATCGAGCAGCTGATGCGTTACGGACAGCGTTATCAGAGCGAAAAGAACAACGCCCAGCAGAGCCTCTTCGGCGGCGATACCGGAACGACCGACATCACGCCGCCGGTGATTCCCGCCTGCGCCGAGTGGTCGCAGCTCGAAAAGCTCAACAAGGAACGCGAGGTGATCGGACTCTATCTCTCGGCCCATCCGCTCGACGACTACAAGGTGATCATCCGCAACATGTGCAAGACGCAGGTGGGCGATCTGGATCACCTCGACGAGTTGAAGGGCAAGGAGATCGCCGTGGCGGGCATGGTCGTCGCGGTGCAGAACCTGACGACCAAGACCGGAAAGCCGTGGGGAAAGTTCAAGCTGGAGGATTACAACGGCACGCACGAGTTCGCGCTTTTCGGCAAGGATTACGAGAATTTCCGCAAATACCTTTTCAGCGACTATTTCCTCTTTATCCGGGGACGGGTACAGCCGCGCCCCTACAACGACCAGGAGCTGGAATTCCGCATCACGTCGATGATGCAGCTGTCGGAGTTGCAGGAGGCCGTCAAGGAGGTGCACGTGCAGCTGGCCGTCGAGGAGATCACGCGCGACCTGATCGCACGGATGGGCCGTTCGGTCAAGGAGGCGAAGGGCAATACCCTGCTGCGGCTGAACGTTTACGACCGGCAGGCACAGGTGTCGCTCAATCTCTTTTCGAAGAGTTACAAGGTGAGCCTTACGCAGGGATTGGTGTCGTTCTTCGAAGACAATGATATAAAGTATACTGTTATATAATCAAAACAACAAATTAAAAATCAGGTGAATTATGGCAATTGAACTGACAACTGAAAATTACGGCGAGGTCGCCGCCTCGAAACTCCCTGTTTTGATCGATTTCGGTGCCGAATGGTGCGGTCCCTGCCGCATGGTGGCGCCGATTGTCGAAGAGTTGGCCGGAGAGTACGAAGGCCGCGTGTTGATCTGCACATGCGATGCGGAGAAGAGCGACGACATCGTGGCGACCTATAAGGTGCGCAACATCCCGACGCTCGTCTTTCTGAAGGATGGACAGGAGGTCGCCAGAATCGTGGGTGCGACGACCAAGGCGGAGATCGTCGACAAATTGTCGAAACTGCTCTGAGCGATGATCCGTTCGTGCGAATGGCACGGGACGCAGGCCGTGGAGTTCACCAAGCGGGACTACACGGCCTTGCTCGTTCCGTCGGTGGGGGCGAATCTGGTGCGGCTGGCCCATACGCGATTGGGAGTGGAGGTGTTGCGCACGCCGTCGGAACGGGAGCATGACGAATTCCTTCGGCGTCCCCATGTCTACGGCGTGCCGATCCTCTTTCCGCCCAACCGGATCGCCGACGGACGGTTTCGGTTCGACGGCCGCGAATACCGCTTCCCGATTACCCGTCCCGAGGAGAACAACTACCATCACGGCATCCTCAAAAGCCAGCCGTTCGCGGTGTCGAAGGCCGTCGAGACGCCCGACGAGGTGCTGATCGAAACACGCTGTTATTCGAATGCGGCCTCGGATGCGATCTATCGGGATTTCCCGCACGCCTTCAAGTGCAAGATCACCTACCGGCTTTCGGCCGAAGGGTTGGAGCAGGAGGTGATGTTCGGCAATAAGAGCGACCTTCCCATGCCTGTCGGCGTGGGATTCCACACGCCGCTCAACGTTCCCTTCGCCGGCGGCGATGCGGCGGACTACCGGCTCCGTATGGCCGTGGGCGAACGTTTCGAGTTGAGCGGACGCAATCTCCCGACCGGACGGCTGCTGCCGCTCGACGAACGGTTTGCACGGCTGCGTGCTCCCGAAGGGTTGCAGGCGACCGGTTGCGAGGCGATCGAAGCTGGTTTTTCGGTGCGCGAGATCGAGGTCGACGGCCGGCCTTTCCGCGGTTCCGTGGTAGAGAATCGCCGTACGGGAGTGCGGGTTTTCTACGAGGTCGACTCCCAGACGCTCTATTGGACGCTCTGGAACAACGGCGGGCAGGTGCCCTACTGGTGTCCCGAGCCGCAGTCGTGGGCCACCGATGCACCGAATCTGCCCGACCGCGAACGGTGGGGATTCCGCTCGATCCCGCCGGGCGGCAAGTGGTCGATCCGTTACCGGTTGTATGTGAAATAATTCGGAACACGGTGCGGCTCGAAAACCGTACCCGTTCCCTTAGCGGATTTGGACATGGTGTATCGTTTGGAGACGGAGCGGTTGCGGCTGAGGGAGTGGCTTCCGGAGGACAGGGAGCCGCTGGCCGCGATGAATGCCGACCGGAGGGTAATGGAGTTTTTCCCGCACCCGCTGTCGCGGGCGGAGTCGGACGCTTTTTTCGATCGGATCGTCGCCGAATGGGCGGAGTCCGGTCGGGGACTGTATGCCGTCGAACGACGCGGGGACGGACGGTTGATCGGGTTGACGGGGCTGCACCGTGCGGCCTTCGAGGCGTCGTTTACACCCTGTATCGAGATCGGATGGCGGTTCGTCGCCGAGGTCTGGGGGCAGGGCTATGCCACCGAAGCGGCGCGGGCCGTGTTGCACGATGCCTTCGGCCGGTTGGGACTGCCGCGGGTGTACTCCTTTACGGCGGCGGTGAACCTTCGTTCGGAGCGGGTGATGCGGCGGCTGGGGATGATTCGATCATCCGGCCTTGCCCGTCGGGCATCTCCTGCGGCGGCATGTGCTCTATGCGGCTGCACGGGATACTTTCGAGGGACGATTTTCCGTTAGACCTTAAAACTGCAACGATCATGGAATATATAACGCCGTTTCTTTACCTGCTCAATACGATGGCTCCCTACCTGCTGCTGGGATTCCTGCTGGCGGGAGTCATCCACGCCTACGTCCCGCGCAGGCTCTATGCGCGCTACCTTTCGCAGCCCGATTTCCGCTCGGTGGCACTGGCCGCCCTCTTCGGCGTGCCGCTGCCCCTGTGTTCGTGCGGCGTGATTCCCACGGCGATGTCGCTGCGGCGCGAGGGGGCGTCGAAGGGTGCCGTGACGTCGTTTCTGATCGCCACGCCGCAGACCGGCGTCGATTCGATCGTGGCGACCTACTCGGTACTGGGCCTTCCCTTCGCCGTGATCCGGCCCGTCGTCTCGTCGATCGAGAACGGATTCGCGCTGCCGCCCATCGAGGAGTTCGAGAAGCTGATCAACGACCGCACGCGCGGCATCCTGATCTGTAACCCCAACAACCCGACGGGGTACCTCTATACGCGCCGCGAGATGATGCAGATCCGCGATCTGGTGAAGCGCTACGACCTTTTTCTCTTTTCGGACGAAGTCTACCGCGAATTCATCTATACGGGGTCGCCCTATATCTCGGCCTGCCATCTGGAGGGGATCGAGCAGAACGTGGTGCTGATCGACTCGGTGTCGAAACGCTACTCGGAGTGCGGCATCCGCATCGGGGCGCTCATCACCAAGAACCGTGCGCTGCACGACGCCGTGATGAAGTTCTGCCAGGCACGGCTGTCGCCGCCGCTCGTGGGGCAGATCGTCGCCGAGGCGTCGATCGATGCGCCGCGCGAGTACCATACGGAGGTGTACGACGAGTATATCGCCCGCCGCAAGTGCCTGATCGACGGTCTGAACCGCCTGCCGGGCGTCTATTCGCCGATCCCCATGGGTGCATTCTACACCGTGGCGCGGCTGCCGATCGACGACAGCGACCGTTTCTGCGCGTGGTGCCTCGGCGAATTCGACTACGAGGGCGAGACGGTGATGCTGGCTCCCGCCTCGGGGTTCTACTCCGACCCGACGTGCGGTCGCAACGAGGTGCGCATCGCCTATGTGCTTTGCCAGCAGGATTTGCAGCGTGCGATCCGCGTGCTGGGCGAGGCGCTGAAACGCTATCGACGCGAGGTGATGGGGGAGGAGTGATCCTGCCCGAACGACTGGAAAACGGAATCCTGCGGGATTCCGTTTTTCGTTCGCTGAAAGGACGGATGTCCGTGCGGATGCGTCGGACGATGATTCCTCCGGTTTCATACGGAGGGATCGTGCAGCGCGCAGTTTCCCAAATTGAAATAACATTGTTCGAAGTCAATATTGATTTTCAGGAACTTTTTGGCGTAATTTGCTACTGTTTTTACATGAGTGTTGTTCAATGTGAAAAATAATTTCTATTTTTGTCTTGCCGCGCAAGCGGCAGACATACAGAAAGTGTTTTCGCACTGTCCTGAATGGAAAATGTGGCAATTTTCTACTGAATCGGGGACAACGAACAGCACTCATTTCTTGTTAGTATATGGCAAGGCGTATTTTTGTGCGCCTGTATCCCATATCTATCAGGTGTGGGGTATTGTATCGTTTATCTGATTCGGGTTCGCCACAACCTTCCATTCGATAAACGAAATCGGCTCCACACTTTCTTTTTGTAAATATGCAGGATAGGAGCTGGCCGGCAAGAATTCTATTATTGAAATGGAGGAGCACTGGCAGTGTCAGAACTGCGGGAATTTCGTCCCGGAAGGATTGACTGTATGTCCGAAATGCGGATTGGTTAAAGGTGGATTCGACGAGTCGCCGGAACAGACGGCAGACGGCTTGGAGATAGCTCGGGTCGAACGGAACGTCAAAGTAGAAATTCCATTTATTTTGTATCTGGGAGCGGTCTGTTCGATCGTGTTGTTGGGCGTCTTGGTTTATCTGTTGATAGAACTGTCGGGAATCGCTCGTGGATTTTCAGAATTCATTCATGGGATATAAATTCTGGAACCGGTAAGAAGAATATCCGTAGAATATTTGCTTTATGCCCGATACGACTGGGGATTGGTGCTGTTCGAGGTGGAAAAATATATGAAAAACTTAAATAACGATCGACGATGAAAAAACTGTTTTTTGCAAGCCTGTGGGCTTTGGCCTGCTTGGCCGCAGCTTGTTCCAATGAAAAAGACGAACCGAACGACGAGTCCGGATCGATCGTCGGCGAATGGGTATTTCAGAGGAACGAGTATTACCGGAACGGGAAACTGGTCGACAGTTTCACGGCCGTGGAAGAGGAGGACAAAGCGATTGCGATCTTTCGGGAAGACGGAACCTATCGTTATTACGATTTCCCGCCCGAGGAGTATTACGACGGGACCTACTCTTATGACGAAATGTCGGGCGTGTTGACGACGGATGACGGAGTGAATGAACAGACTTGTCTGACCGAAATAACCGTCTCGACGATGAAATGGATTTACGACGAAGGCGACGGCGAGGTGCTCGTCGAATATTATTCACGGAAGTGATCGGGCGCCGGAACAGTCGGCTCTCGGGACGGGAACACCGTCCCGATTTTTTTACGGATAAGCATTTTTTGTGTACGGAACAGTCGTTGCCGATTTCGGGAAAGTCCGGAGAACGGAGTTTCCTTTTTCGGCCAAATGTTTACTTATATTCCAGAATTTCGGAAATAACGACCAAATAATTTGTCGACGCGGCATTTAATTCCTACTTTTGCGCCGGATTTTTGTCTCGGAACGGAGCGCGTTTCGGGGCGTAACGGTTTAAAATTTGTGCGAATGAAAAGACTTTTGACGCTTCTCGTGGCCGTCGTCTCGGCGACCGGTCTTCGGGCCGAGGGCTATCAGGTAAACAACCTCTCGACCCGCCAGACGGGTATGGGCCATGTCGGCACGGCCATGAAACTCAATTCGGAATCCATCTTCTTCAACCCCGCTGCCACGGCGTTCCAGGATTCGAAATTCGACCTGTCGGTCGGCGCTGCGGGAATCCTTTCCTATTGTACCTACACCCCTTCGCCCACGATGGAGAACGGTTTCTATTCGGGCAACCGTCCCGAGTGGGAGTCCGACAACAAGATGTCGACGCCGATCTACGCCTATTTCAACTACAAACCCCTCGACTGGATGTCGGTCGGCCTGGCTTTCAACACCCCCTTCGGCTCTTCGATGAACTGGGGCGACGACTGGCCCGGCGCGAATCTGGTGCAGGAGATCAATCTGGCGGCCTATACCGTGCAGCCGACCGTGTCGTTCAAGCTTTGCGACCGAGTGTCGATCGGTGCGGGTCTGATGATCACGTGGGGTAATTTCGATCTGTCGCGTTCGATGCTTCCCGTCGCGACGGGAAGTGCCACGGCAGCCGGAGGCCTTCAATTGGCAGCGAGCAAGTTGCAGGCACAGGTCGATCAGTTGGAGCAGTTGCCCTCGACGCCCGAGATCGCCGCTCAAATCGCCGCTTTGAACGGATATATCGGTCAGGCCAATGCCGGAGCCGGTTATTTCGCGGCGAATCATGCCGGCGAAGCGTTGGTGTCGGCACGGCTCGAAGGCTCGGCCGATGTGGCCGTAGGCGTCAATGCGGGCATCATGTGGGATATCAATTCCGAGTGGTCGCTGGGCATGTCGTGGCGTTCGCGCATGAATATGAAGGTGGGCAGCGGCCGTGCGGCGCTCAGCTACGTTTCGCCCGAGACGCAGCAATACCTTACGCTGCTCAACGCGCTGAGCACGATGGCCGGCGGCAGCGAAGTGATTCCCGGACTGGATCGGGGAACCTTCTCGGCCGAGCTGCCGCTGCCGACGACCGTGACGTGGGGCGTCAGCTTCCGCCCCGCACCCAAGTGGGAGTTCGCCGTCGATCTGCAATGGGTCGGCTGGTCGGCCTACGAGGCGCTCAACGTGGAGTTCAACGAGAAGGAGCTGGGCATCGACCCGATCTATTCGGTGAAGAACTACTCCAATACGCTCACGTTCCGGTTCGGCGGTCAGTACCGCGCCTGCGACTGGTTGACGGCGCGCATGGGTATGTACGTCGACGAAAGCCCCGTGAGCAGCGACTACCTCAATCCCGAAACGCCTTCGATGACGAAGGTCTCCTATACGGCCGGTCTGAGCTTCCGTCCCCGCAAGTACGTCTCGATCGACGTGGCCTACTGTTACGTTTCGTCGGCCGACCCCGAACGGACGGGTTCCTATCCGATTTACAGCTATCAGGACAACACGAAGCTCGAATCGATCTTTTCGGGCAATTACAAACTCCACGCCCACGTCCTTTCGTTCGGTGTGGGATTCAATTTCTGAGTCCGCCCGTTGTTTTTGCGGAAAAAACGCTATCTTTGCGGAGCCTGCCGTCCGACGGCCGGGCTCCGTTTTTTTTTCGGGGCTGCCCGCACTGCGGGGCGGGCTGCGAGGCTCCATAGTTCAAGGGATAGAACGAGGGTTTCCTAAACCCTAAATTCGCGTTCGAGTCGCGGTGGAGCTACAAATGCGGGGGGGGAGGGAGTTGTCCGGTTCCCCCGCTTTGCGTATTTTTGCTGCAAAATAAACAGAGAATCGGATGACCCGACTCGCTATTTTCGATCTCGATGGAACGCTGCTCAACACGATCGGCGATCTGGCCGTCAGTTGCAACGCCGTGCTGGCGCTGCGCGGACTGCCGCAGCACAGTTACGAGGACTACTGTCGTTTCGTAGGCAACGGCATCATGCGACTCGTGGAGCGCGCACTTCCCGAAGCACTGCGCACGCCCTACACGGTCGACGCCGTGCGACGCGATTTCGTGGCGTATTATCTCGCGCATATCGACGAACATACGCTCCCTTACGAGGGAATTCCCGAACTGCTGGCCGAGTTGCAGCGGCGGGGCGTGCGGCTGGCCGTCGCGTCGAACAAGTTCCAGGCCGGCACCGAGAAGCTCATCGGCCGCTATTTCCCCGACATCC
>ERZ780139.494-NODE-494-length-40856-cov-7.585991_pt1 | contig 40856 bp, 37 predicted proteins | sample MGYA00511476_ERZ780139 | MGnify/ENA primary metagenome ERZ780139 (study PRJEB29588, sample SAMEA2158190) | human gut metagenome | biome: human gut; feature: human-associated habitat; material: faeces | place: Denmark | collected 2008/2010 ... | reverse complement strand
ATATTATCTGTACAAAAAATACCCCCTCTGTGTCTAAAATAAGTTTACCACTTCATTGACAGAAACATTGCTTTAGGCAGAACCCCTCTCCGTCATCGCTGCGCGATGCCACCTCTCCCCTAGGAGAGGCTTTTCTTGCCCTGCTGGCAATTCACCTTGTCTCCCATAGGAGAGGCTCGGTCGCCCTTGTTATTATCTTCTTGCCTTAGCAGGCTCAATATTAACCTTATACCCCTTGATAAAGTTCTTGTTCATCGCACCGATAACCTTTTCGGCTACATCCTCCGGTACTTCAACAAAGGTGAACTTATCATAAATATTGATCAGGCCGATATCACGCGCCGGAATGTCTGCTTCGATAGCAATGGTGCTGACAATATCCTTAACCATAATCTTCTGGCTGCGGCCGATGTTGATGAACAGGCGTACCATGCCCGGACGGCCGCCGGTGTTGCGCAGGTCCTTGGAGAGGATATCCTCCTGCGGAGCCTCCAGAGCCTTAACACCCTCCTGCATCAGCTTCAGAGCTGCGGCAGCAACCTCTTCAGCGCTGTATTCATCCAGAAGGCTTTCGGCAATCGGCATATAATCATGGTAAGCGTTCAGCTCCAGCACAGTCTGCATCTTGCTGATAATCTGGTCGCGCTGACGCTCGATAACGTTAGCAGCGGTAGGCAGCTGACGGCGTTGGATTTTAGTCTTAACGGTACGCTCAATCAGCTTCAGCTGACGGAACTCACGCGGAGTGATGAAGGTCATAGCTACGCCGGTGTTGCCTGCACGACCGGTACGGCCGATGCGGTGAACGTAGCTTTCCGGATCCTGCGGAATATCAAAGTTGATAACGTGGGTAATATTGTCAACGTCGATACCGCGGGCAGCAACGTCGGTAGCAATCAGCACATCAACAGCGCCCTCACGGAATTTCTTCATTACGCGGTCACGCTGGTTCTGGCTCAGGTCACCATGCAGGCCCTCAGCCATGTAGCCACGGCTGGAAAGTGCGATAGACAGGTCGTCAACACCCTTTTTGGTACGGCAGAAGATAATCAGCTTGCCGTCGATTTCTGCATCCAGCAGACGGCACAGGCCTTCAATCTTATCCTTGGTTTCGAAATAGTATTGCTCAATCAGAGGTACAGTCAGCTCTTCCTTGGAAATAGTTACATTCTTCGGCGCCTTCATGTACTTCTTGGTCAGGCTCAGAATCGGACGGGGCATAGTTGCGGAGAACAGCAGAGTCTGGCGTTCAACCGGCAGGCTGCGCATAATCTCTTCGATATCATCAACAAAGCCCATATCCAGCATTTCGTCAGCCTCGTCCAGTACGAGGAATTTGATATGGTCCAGATGGATAGTACCGCGGTTGATATGGTCAATCAGACGGCCCGGAGTACCGATAACAATCTGCACATTATTGCGCAGCGCACGGATCTGGCGTTCAATCGGCTGGCCGCCGTAAACAGGCAGTGCACGCACGCGGCGGGTACGGCCGATTTTGCCTACCTCTTCCGCAACCTGAATAGCCAGCTCACGGGTCGGAGTCATAATCAGCGCCTGAATATGCTTGAAGTCGGTAATTGCCTGCACCAGAGGAATACCGAAAGCAGCAGTCTTGCCGGTACCGGTCTGTGCCTGGCCGATAACGTCGTTACCCTCGAGCACCAGGGGAATAGTAGCGGCCTGAATCGGAGAAGGCTCTTCAAAGCCCATGTCAGTCAGGGCGGTTACAATTTTTTTGTCCAGCTCTAAGCTGCCGAACATCTCTTTTTGAATGGTCATTAATGTTTATCCTCCATATTGTTTTTTTCTTCTAATAATTTATCAATAGCCATGGAAATAGCTGTCTGAGCTATTCTCAGCTTATTTTCTGTTCTTGTCGACATAAAACGGTGCTCCTGACAATATACCACATCGTCGGTAGCAACGGCAATATATACAAGGCCTACCGGCTTGCCCTCGCTGGCTCCCGGTCCGGCGTTGCCCGTAATGCTCACACCGTAATCGCTACCCAGCTGCTTGCGTACGCCCAGCGCCATTTCGCAGGCGGTTTCGCGGCTGACAGCACCGTATTTGGCCAGCGTATCTGCCTGCACATTAAGCAGCTTCTGCTTGGCCATGTTAGTGTAGCTGACGATGCTTCCCAGCAGATATTCGCTGCTGCCCGGCACATCTGTAACCAGGCTGCTGGCAAGACCGCCGCTGCAGGATTCCGCAAAGGCAATAGTTTTGCCCTGCTTCAGCAGCTCCTGCCCTAAGCAGGCCGCCAGCGTGGCATCATCAACACCGTATATATAATTATCAACGCTCTTGCGTACCTTGGCTTCCATAGCGTCAAGCAGCTTGACTGCCTCTTTATCATTAGCAGCCTTCGCCGTAAGCCTGATGAGAATTTCCCCGTAGCGGGCATAAAGCGCAATCGTCGGATTCGTCTGCGCCATAATCAGCTCGTCTAGCTTGGATGCCACCATGGATTCGCCGATACCGCGCAGATGCAGAGTGCGCGACATGATAATGCCATGCTCGCTGAAGCGCAGCAGCATACGCGGCAGCAGCTGCTTTTCGCACACATCCGTCAGCTCGCTCGGAGGTCCTGGCAGCATAATGAAGATTTTGTCCTTATATTCCAGCCACAGTCCGGGAGCGGTACCCACATCGTTCTGCAGTACCTCGGCCCCGATAGGAACATACGCCTGCTTTTCGTTATTTTGCGAGGGGCAAAGTCCCTTCTTGGCAAAATATGCATCTATGCGTCCCCATGTATCCAAATCGAGATAGCCTTCGGTATGACAAACCTCCATCACCATCTCCTTGGTAATATCACCGCGCGTCGGCCCCAGACCGCCGCTGGTAATGATGATATCGGCGCGCTGCATGGCCTGCTCCAGCACTGCGCGCATACGCTCCGGATTATCTCCGACCGTAGTGTGATATAAAACATCAAAGCCTATATTATTCAGCTTGCGGGATAAATACTGCACATTGGTATTCAAAATTTCACCCAGCAGCAGCTCCGTCCCGGTAGTAATGATTTCAACCTTCATCTGCTGTCACCCTCTCACCGGTTATTTTGACTCTTACAGCAACGCTCTTAAACCAGCTCTGCCACCATTTCATAGGTAAAGCCTTGCAGAATACGTACTCTTACCATCTGGCCTACCTCCAGCTCGGCGGCATTTTCGATAAAGATGTTGCCGTCGATATCAGGTGCCTCATGGTAGGAACGTCCTACCGCAAGAGCGGGGTTTTCTTCATCAAAGCCTTCGACGATAACGTCCAGCTCCTCATCCTCGCGCTCCTGATGGATTTCTTCGGAAATTCCTGCCTGCAGCGCCATCAGCTCATGATAGCGGTTTTCCTTAACCTCAGGCTCAATCTGGTTTTCCATAGCGCCGGCCACAGTGCCCTCCTCTTGGGAATACTGGAACACGCCTGCGTTTTCAAAGCGCTGCTTTTCAACAAAGTCCATCAGTTCCGCAAAATCCTCGTCGGTTTCACCGGGGAAGCCCACAATAAAGGTAGTGCGGATAGTAATTCCCGGAATACGCTCGCGCAGCTTGGCCAGAAGCTCCTCTACCTGCGCGCGTGTATCGTAACGGTTCATGCTGTCGAGCAGTCTGTCGCTGGCATGCTGCAGAGGAATATCAATATACTTGCACACCTTGTCGCATTCGGCGAAGGCTGCAATCAAATCGTCCGTAAAGTTGTTGGGATACAGGTACATAACGCGAATCCACTTAATGCCCTCCAGCTCGTTGAGGTCACGCAACAGCTGCGGCAAAAGCAGCTTGCCGGTGAGGTCCTCGCCGTAGCGGGTGGTGTCCTGCGCAACTACAATCAGCTCCTTGACGCCGTGAGCAGCAAGGCTTCTTGCCTCTGCCATAACCTCATCATAAGGACGGCTGGTGTAGGGACCGCGCAGCTGCGGAATAATACAGTAGGAGCAGCAGTTGTCGCAGCCCTCGGCAATTTTCAGATACGCCATGTAATCAGGCGTAGTCAGCATTCTGGGCGGAGCCTGCACATTTTTGCTTTCCAACTTCTGCAAATGCTTTACGCGCTTGCCTGCCAGCATCTGGTCGATAACCCAACCGATATCGGTGAAGCTGTCGGTGCCGACGATAGCGTCAACCTCCGGCATGCTTTCGAAAAGCTCGTCTGCATAACGCTGGCCGAGGCAGCCTGTCATAATCAGATACTTGCAGCTGCCCTCCTCCTTGTATTGCGCCATTTGTAAAATTGTGCTGATGGATTCCTCCTTCGCACTTTCGATAAAACCGCAGGTATTAACAATAATCAGTTCGGCATCTGCGGGATCATTGGTAATCTCCAGCTGCTTATCCTTGATAATACCCAGCATAACTTCAGAATCTACCAGATTTTTGGGACAGCCGAGGCTGACCATACCTATTTTCATTCTTTACCTCCAAAACCTGCTGCCCTCACCCAAGCTGTCGGGACAGCAAACAAGAGCATAAATCACTATAATCTAATCACTAATCACTATTTACTGAATCTTACCTTACTCAGCCACTTATTTGTCAGGCTGTCCTGCTTAACAGGCTCCAGATAGCTGCTGTTGAGCCAGATTTTATCGCCATCGGCAGCAGCCTCGTCAAAGCCACGCGGAAAGATGAACATGTAGCCTGTAGCGTTTTCCTGCGCTATCGCCTGCACCTGCTCGCTTGTCATAAGCCATTCCATAACGGCAATACCCTGCAAATCATCGGCATTGTTCTTAAACAGGCCTACGCAGAAAAGATTTACCGGCGTGCCTTCCTTGGGATAGACAACATAAGCGGGAAATTTATTTTCCAGATATTTAAAAACGTAGCTTTGTCTGGTAATAGCCACATCCGCATCACCTACCGCTGCCATGCGCACAGGCGTAAAGGGAAACTTGGAATATTGCCCGATAAAGCGGTTGATATTGCCTAAATACTCCAGCGATTCATCCTCACCGAAGCGGTCTGCCAGACCTGCCAGAAAGTTTTGCGTGCTGTTGCTGTCGGATAAATTTTCCAGAGCAATGCGCAGCTGCTCTTTTCCTGCCAAATCCTGCCAGCTGCAGATATTGGCCTGACCGACAGTACGTGCATACTGCTGATTGACCAGAAAAACTATCGGATCATAGAAAACGCCGTACCAGTTCAAATCTGCGTCACGGAACTTCTGCGGCAGTCTGTCGCCATCGGCAAAGGCCACAGGCTTCAGGCTTCCCTGACGCTTCAGGCCGGCAAGCGTGCGCTGCTCGGCCAGCACAACGTCCGGCAGCTCCCCGCCGGGCTTCAGCTCGTAAACAGCCTTCAGTTGCAGCTTATCCTTCTGCTCCTTGTTAAAGGCATCCACCAGATTTTCAGTAAATTTATTATCAAGCTCGGAATACATGATAATGGTTTTTGCCCCTGCGTTCTGTACAGGAGCAGGCTGCTCGCCGCAGCCTCCCGTCAGTATTCCGGCCAATATCAGCACTAAAAAGATACAACGGATCATCTCATCCCTCCGTTACTATCTGCGGCGCTTATCCTCACGCCTTTTTCCACCGGTACTGCCTGAAGCGGTACTGCGCGTTGCCTTGCGCGCTCCACTGCCGGCAGCACTGCGGTTTGCATTACGCTTCGGTACGCGAAATGCATCACGCTTCGCGCCACGCGCTCCGCCGCGCTGCTCCTGCTCCGTATGCAGCAGGCATTTAGGTCCGCTGCCCACAAGGTCCATACGGCCTGCCTTCTGCAGCGCCTCCAGCACCAGCTTGCGGTTACGCGGAGCACGGTACTGCATCAGCGCACGCTGCATTGCTTTATCATGCGGATTGCGGGCCACAAATACGGGTTCACCGCTTTCCGGGTCGATGCCGGAATAATACATCGCCGTCGCCGCACTGCCGGGAGTAGGAATGAAGTCCTGCACCTGCTCCGGATTGTGCTTGATATCACGCAAAAACTCTGCCAACTCAATAGCATTGTTCAGCGTGCAGCCCGGATGGCTGGAAATAAAATACGGCACCAGATATTGCGGCAGCCCGATTTCTTTATTTTTTTGCGCATAAAGGCGCATAAACTTCAGATAAACTTCCTTGCCGGGCTTACCCATACGCGCCAGAACCTGCGGTGCGATATGCTCGGGCGCCACCTTCAGCAGACCGCTGATGTGATAGCGGCACAGCTCATCCAGGAAATCCTGCTTTTTATCCGCCAGCATATAATCATAACGGATACCGCTGCGGATAAACACCTTCTTGACGCCCGGTAAAGCGCGCAGCTTGCGCAAAAGCGCTATATAATCGCTGTGGTCGGCATCTATATTGGGGCACGGCTTGGGGAACAGGCACTGTCTGTCCTTGCACACGCCGTATTTCAGCTGTTTGGCACAGGAAGGATGGCGGAAGTTGGCCGTAGGGCCGCCGACGTCATGGATATAGCCCTTGAAGCCGTCCAGCTGCGTCAGAATTTTAGCTTCGCGCAGAATAGATTCATGGCTGCGAGCCTGAATGATGCGTCCCTGATGCGCATGAATAGCGCAGAAGGAACAGCTGCCGAAGCAGCCTCTGCTGCTGACTAAGCTGAACTGAACCTCTTCGAGCGCCGCAACGCCTCCCTTGGCATCGTAGCTCGGATGCCACTTACGCATATAGGGCAGATCATAGATAGCGTCCATCTCCTCCATCGTCAGCGGGAAGATGTTCGGATTCTGCACGATATATTTCTTCTGTCCCTTTTGGACTACGATTTTGCCATAAAACGGGTCCTGCTCCTTGCTCTGCAGCTTGAATGCTCTGGCAAATTCCTTGCGGTCGTCCTTGATAGCACTCCAGTCGGGAAGCTCTACATATTCGTCATCGGGCAGAGTGTCAGACATATACGCCGTACCGCGGATATAATGCATATCCTCGGCGCCGGCACCGCCTGCCAGATAGTCGGCAATTTCCACTACCTGCTTTTCGCCCATGCCGTAAACCAAAAGGTCCGCACCGCTGGCCTCCAGAATAGAGGGCATCAGCTTGTTTTCCCAGTAGTCGAAATGCACAAAACGGCGCAGGCTGGCTTCAATGCCACCGATAATTACAGGCATATCCGGCCACAGCTTTTTGACGAGCTGCGCATAAACGGCCGTAGCATGGTCGGGACGCTGTCCCACCGCGCCGCCTGCGGTATACTTGTCGACAGCACGCTCATTCTTGGCTGCCGTATAACGGCACAGCATGGAGTCAAGGTTGCCGCCGGAAATAAGCACGCCCAGTCGCGGCTTGCCCAACTCTGCCAGATATTCTGCTTTATCCCAACGCGGCTGGCACAGCATAGCTACCTTGTAGCCCTGCGCCTCCAGTACACGGCAGATTACTGCCGGACCGAAGGAAGGGTGGTCTACATAGGCATCGCCGCTGATAAACAGAAAATCAAGCTGCTCCCAGCCACGCTCGGCAATTTCTTGAGCGGAAATCGGTAAAAACTGTTTCATTAAAAACTCCTGAACAAATTATTATTTCTTCTTATCGGCCTTCGCTTCGCCGGCAACCTGCGGCTGCTGCGGCTCAGCCTGTTTAACCTCAGCTTGCGGCTTCGGTTCCTCTGCCTTCGGCGCAGGTGCGGCTGCAGAGGGCTGCGGCGCTTCCTCTACTGCAGCAGCAGGTGCGGCCTTGGTTTCGGCTACGGGCTGCGGTGCAGTCTCCTCTGCCTTAGCTGCGGCTGCAGGCTGTGCGGGAGCGTTGCGCAGATAGGTCTTCACGGCCACGCCATGCTCGCCCTTCAGGTCAACAGCCTCGCCGTTCACCTTGATGCGTACAACGCCGATATTGCCGTACTTGACAATCAGCTTATCCTTAGCCTCGAAATGCTTGCTTTCCTTAGCATGCAGAATGCCGGCAAAAAGCTCCTTGCCGTCGGCACTTGCCTCCAGCCAGCAGTCACCCTCGGCCTCCAGGTCAACAGTAACCTTGTCCAGCACTGCGGGTGCTTTAGCTTCAGGCTTAACCTGCTCGGTCTGCTTGGCCTCTTCCTTAGGCATATTTTTAAAATAATCAATTGTAGCGGGAATAGCAAAATAGCCTGCTGTGAGCACCGCTACCGCTGCTAAGCCTGCTAAACACTGCTTCATCGGCAGCTTCGGCAAACCCGGCATTTCAAAGCGGCCTGTACCGCTGCCGATATCACGCTTATCCTTCAGCTGGATATTGAGACGGACCTTTTCCACCTCGCGGATACCCTGGCTGCGTACAGCCTCTGCCGCCATACCGGCAGCACTTGCTTTATATTCATTAACAAGCTCCGGACCGTTCAAGCCCAGATAATTACCGTAGTTGCGGATTATTCCCTTCAGGAAAACCTCGCCCGGAGTCTTGTCATATTCGTCATTTTCTACAGCCTGCAGATAACGGCTGCGGATACTGGTAGCCTTTTCGGCATCAGCAAGAGAGATACCCTTGGCCAGTCTTGCTTCTTTCAAAATTGCGCCGACAGTCTTTTCCTTATCATCCATTTCGCCTGCACCTCCGCTTATTCACGGCGCAGGAAGCGTTCCTCTGCTTCCTTACGCGACATTATAACCTCTCGTGGCTTGCTGCCTACAGATTGACCGACAATGCCCAGCTCCTCCATGGTATCTACCAGACGCGCCGCACGCGTATAGCCTATGCGGAAGCGTCGCTGCAGCATGGAGCTTGATGCCTGCCCCATGTCCAGCACAAGGCTCAGGGCATCCTCAAAAAGCTCATCCTCCGCAGGCGCATTGGAGCCTGCATCCTCGGCATTATGGCCTTTATTATCACATTCCAGCTCCTGCTCTGTTACCTCTTCGCTGTAATTTACAGGAATGGACTGCTTGATAATGAAATCTACTATTTTATTCAGCTCATCATCGCTGACGAAGGCACCCTGCACACGCACAGGCTTGTTGTAGCCCATGGGGTAAAAGAGCATATCGCCCTTGCCCAGCAGCTTTTCGGCACCGCCCATATCAATAATGGTGCGCGAATCTGTCTGCGAGGATACGGCGAAAGCAATACGTGAAGGAATATTCGCCTTGACGATGCCTGTAATAACATCTACGGACGGACGCTGGGTTGCCAGAATCAGATGGATACCGGCAGCGCGGGCCTTCTGTGCCAGACGCAGGATGGCATCCTCCACATCAACCTTGGCTACCATCATCAGGTCTGACAACTCGTCGATGATGATTACGATATAAGGCATCTTTTCGGCGGCCTGTGCGTTATAGGTTTTGATGTCACGCACACGGCTGTCGGCAAACGCCTTATAACGGCGCTCCATTTCCGCTACCGCCCAATGCAGCGCGCTGGCTGCCTTTTTCGGCTCGGTGACAACAGGTGTCAGCAGATGCGGAATACCGTTGTAATTAGACAATTCTACGACCTTAGGGTCGACAAGAATCAGTTTAACCTCGTCCGGGGTAGCACGGTACAAAAGACCGGCGATAATCGTATTGATGCACACCGATTTACCGGAGCCTGTGGAGCCTGCTACCAGAAGGTGGGGCATTTTCGCAAGGTCGGCGGAAATAATATCACCGCTGATATCCTTGCCCAGACCGATGCACAGATGCTCCTTGGCATTACGCACACAGCCTGCCTCCACAACCTCACGGAAGCACACGGGATCGTTCTTTGTATTCGGCGCTTCGATACCGATGGCAGATTTGCCGGGAATCGGCGCCTCGATACGCACACCGGGCGCAGCCAGACGCAGGGCAATATCATCCGCAAGGTTCACCACCGAGCTTACCTTCACACCGGCCGCAGGCTCCAGCTCAAAGCGGGTAACCGACGGTCCGCGTGTTACGGCAACAACTCTGGCGCGCACCTTGAAGTCTGCCAAAGTCTGCTCCAGCACCGCACATTGGTCCATGATGTCCTTCTGATAGGTGGACGGGTCGCTGGCCTTCGGCGTATCAAGAAGCTCCAGCGGAGGCAGCTGATAGCTGCTCGCAGCCTGCGCTTCAGGCTCATATGATGCAGCGGTCTGCTGAGCAGGCGCCGCTGCGGCAATTTTATCTGCGCTGTCAAAAATCGTTACGGCCGGCTTCTCCGGTTCAAGCTCAGGCTGCGGCTCTGCCTTGGCAGGCGCTGCAAACGCTGCCGCCTGCTCCTCGCGATAGGTATTGCGGATTACGGAAGCAGGACGTTCCGGCTCCGGCTCGGGTTCAGCAGCCGGCGGCTCGGCATCATCCAGAAAGCGGCTGTCCGGCTCGTAATCATCGTCATAATTGATAATCGGTCTTACAATGACCTCGGGTTTGGACTGCTCCCATTCGGGCAGCTGCACCGGGTCACGCTCTATTTCCTCTTTTAAAGGAGATTTTTCGTAAACGCTCTTGTTTTTGGTAAAGCCCAAAATGCTTCTGAAGGCACTTTTCTTCTGCACGCCCTCGTTGAAGGCATCAAATTCGGGGCTGGTATAGTTGCTGATAACGTTATCCGCGGGAGCGGCATGCTGTTGAGGCGCGGCACTCTTGCGTTTGAACACAGCTCTTACCGCAGGCTCCGGACGCACGCGCTCCTCCCTCACCTTGTCGTCGGGGCGCATCAGCGTAATCTCGTCGGAGGTCAGGTAATCCTGCCACAGCTCCCACCATTTGCGCAGCGGCAGCACCAGGCCCAGCAGCCACAGCCAGCCTAAGGCCAGAATGATGTAGACAGTTACATCACCGGCAAAGGAACGCAGCAGCTTCAGCAAAAGGCCGCCTACAAGACCGCCGCCATCCGCTATCAGCGAAGGCTCCAGCTCAGAGCCAACAGGCACAAAAACATGATGAGCTGTGCCTGTAAGGCACAGCGTCACCAAAGTAAAAATTAATGTTCTCTTGTTAAAAACACCAAATTGTCCTCTAAGCAGCTGCCAAGACGCAGCAAAGAAAGCCAAAGGCAGCAAAAAGAAACCCTTCCCCAGCAGATTCTGCTCCACCAGATAAGCATAATGCATTACGACGTCCTCAGCCGTCATAAGAAGAGCGGCTGCAAACAGCAGACCCATAAGCAGGCAGACAACGCCGACAGGGCGCGAGTAGCTTCTATTCTGTTGCTTCCTTCTTCTTTCCTTGCGCAAGATAAGACAACTCCTAAAATCGCAGCTGCCGGCAGTCATCCTTTATCAGCTGACTGCTGACAACCGTTCACAAAAAACTATTCACTAATCACTAATCACTGAAAACTATCAAATCTCCATGATAATCGGCAGAATCATCGGACGGCGGCGGGTTCTTTCGAACAGGAAGCGTCCCAAAGAATCACGCACGGTAGACTTGATTGCCGACCATTCGGAAACATTGTTTTCCTCGCAGCGGTCCAAGGCAGCCTGCACCTTGTCGCGTGCTTCATCCATCAGGTCCTCGGCCTCGCGCACATAAACAAAGCCGCGGGAAACGATATCCGGACCGGAAACCACATGGCAGGATTCCTTGTCGATGGTTACGACAACAATCATGATACCATCCTGAGAAAGCTGACGGCGGTCGCGCAGTACAATGTTGCCTACATCGCCGACGCCAAGGCCGTCAACCAGCACCTTGCCTGCAGGCACCTTGCCGTTAATGGTAATGCTGCTCTTGGTCAGCTCGATAACGCTGCCGTTTTCACCGATAACAATGTGATCTGCCGGCATGCCAAGGGACTTGGCCAGATTGGCATGCTTAACGAGATGACGGTATTCACCATGCACAGGCATGAAGAAACGCGGACGCACCAGATTGTGCATCATCTTGATTTCCTCCTGACTGGCGTGGCCGGAAACGTGGACGCCGTTGCTCTTTTCATAAATAACGTCCGCACCCAGCTTGTACAGATGGTCGATAGTACGGGAAACGAGCTTTTCGTTGCCCGGAATCGGTGTAGCAGAAATAATTACTGTATCACCGGGCATAATATCAACCTTTTTATGGTCATTCATAGCCATACGGGTGAGCGCGCTCATCGGCTCGCCCTGACTGCCGGTAGTGATAATAACAACCTTTTCCGGCGTATAGTTATGAGTTTCGTCAATATCAATCAAAACGCCCTCGGGAACCTTCAGATAACCCAGCTCCTTAGCGATATTAACAACATTCACCATGCTGCGGCCGATAACTGCTACCTTACGCTCGTACTTCACAGCAGTATCAATAACCTGCTGAATACGATGTACGTTAGAGGAGAAGGTTGCTACTATAATACGATGCTTAGCATAGCGGAACTCCTCGTCAAAGGTCTGGCCAACCATTTTTTCGCTGGGAGTGAAGCCCGGGCGCTCGGCGTTGGTGCTGTCTGCCAGCAGGCACAGTACACCGCGGTCGCCGTATTCGGCAAATTTATTGAATTCCATAACCTGTCCGTCAACAGGAGTGTGGTCGATTTTGAAGTCACCAGTGTGGATAATAACACCGATAGGAGTAGTAATCGCGATAGCAACAGCGTCGGGAATGCTGTGGTTTACGCGGATGAAATCGAGCTTAAAGGCACCGGCGTTAATCTTGTCACCGGGTTTTACTACGTGCAGGTTTTCGTTGCCTACACCGTTTTCCTTCAAGCGGCCTTGTAAAATACCCAGAGTAAGTGCGGTACCATAAACGGGACAATCAATTTGTTTCATAACATAGGGCAGCGCACCGATATGGTCCTCGTGACCATGTGTCAGAAAGATACCCTTAATTTTATCTTTATTCTCAACCAAATATGTAATATCGGGAATAACCAAGTCAATGCCGAGCATATCGTCTTCAGGGAACATCAGGCCTGCATCAATCAGGATCATGTCGTCCCCGTAACGGAATACCGTCATATTTTTACCAATTTCGCCCAAACCACCCAGCGGGATAATCTGGACCTTATGTTGAAATTTACCCAAAAAAAATACACCTCCATTTTTTATTTTACATTCTTCCGTACAAATGTAGAAATTGAATTTGATACTGTGTCCGCACACATACTCTCTACTTTATTATACACTAAATATGGGCTATTGACAAATAGTGATACATATTTTTTGTGAAAAGTTTGTTGCCAAACGGATGATTTTGGGGCAGAGGTAAAGCGCATGCAAAAAAGGGCTGAAGCAATTCGCTCCCCTGCACCCTTGACATTCCCCCATATTTCAAGTACACTTAAACTAAGTTCTTCAAAACCGCAAGTAAGCTTATGCCTCCGGCTCATTTACCTGCGGACAATTAAATAAGCAGTATATCCTGCAGATGCACCTTTTCTGCAGAAGCTTAAGCAAGGCCATTTATTTTTATCTGGTACATTCTAAGAGTAGTACGAACTGACGATTTTTTATCGTCAGGGTACTGCTCTTTTTTTGTTTTTCAGGTGCTTTGCAACTGCTTATGTATTTTTTTATTCACTTGTGTTAAAATGAAAGGAGAAAAACCATGCAAGACCTGGCAACAAAATTTGCAAACTTGACTATCCAAAGCGACTTCATCTTCAAGAAGGTTATGTCGCGCAAGCGCATCTGCAAGCATCTGCTGGAGGAATTACTGCAGATAGAAATTACAGATATCAACTATCTGGAGGCAGAAAAGACGCTTGAGCCTGAGTACACCAGCCGCGGCATCCGCCTTGATATCATCGTAGCGGACGATAAAAACACGCATTATAATCTGGAGATGCAGGTGAAAAACAATAAAAATCCCGAAACGGATACCTACGTCCTGCCCAAGCGTTCCCGTTATTATCAGGCGCTGCTTGATATTGATTTGCTGCAGAAGGGACAGCCTTATGACCTGCTGCCACCGACCTTTATCATTTTTATCTGTGTTTTTGACTTCTTTGAACAGGATAATTACGTTTATACCTTTAAAAAGTGTTGTCTGGAGAATCGGGAGTTGGAGCTTCCCGATGAAGCAACCACCATGATTTTGAACACCAAAGGTACGCATGGCGATATTTCTAAAGACATCAAGAGCTTTTATGATTATGTAAACAACCACATTGTAACTACTGATTTTACCAAGCAGATAGATGATGAAATCAGCTATCTGAAACTCGATACGAAAGTGAGGCGAGAATTTATGCTTATGGAAGCACGTTTATTAGATGAAAGGCGTGAGGGCGAAGCTGTGGGTATTGCCAAAGGCAAGGAAATCGGCCTTGTTGAGGGTGAAGCTATCGGTCTTGCTAAAGGTGAAAGTAAAGAAAAACTCGCTACTGCTAAACGCATGTTGGCCAAGGGCTGCTATTCTCTCGAGGTTATTGCTGAGCTTACAAATTTATCTCTCGATGATGTGGAGAAGCTGAAGAAAGAGGCTTAACCACTCTAATACCGATTTCACCAAGCAGATTGACGATGAAATCAGCTATCTCAAACTCGATACGAAAGTGAGGCGAGAATTTATGCTTATGGAAGCAAGTTTATTAGATGAAAGACGTGAGGGCGAAGCTGTGGGTATTGCCAAAGGCAAGGAAATAGGTCTTGCTGAAGGTGAAGCTAAAGAAAAACTCGCTACTGCTAAGCGTCTTTTCAACATGGGACTTTCTGTGCAGGATATCGCCAAGGCTACTTCTCTCCCGATTGAGCAAGTCGAAGCATTGCAAGCCGAGCAAGCCTGATACACACACACAACATTAAAGCAAAAGGCGTTCTACCGCAGTTGGGCAGAACGCCTTTAGTCTTTTATGTTCGCCGTGCGCTTTACTTCTTCTTGCGGTCGAAATTAAAAAGCCCATACAGTCCACCGGTGATTAAATTAAGAAAGTTATTAGATAGAGGCCAGTTAGTGTCTTTCTCTCGCTTCCACGTAATTATACAAAAGAACGGACCTATAATGTAGCTGCTCTTTTGCCAGTATGGATCGAAAAACATAGCAACTAACATAAAGAGGTACATACATCCTAAAAGTTTAGCATATTTTTTACGCGTCATAAATTACTCCTTTAAATCGTCAATTTCTTCCTTACCGTCAGCATCCAGCTGGCGGTATTTACTTCTTTATGTTTTTAGTTTCCTGCTCCAGTTCTAATAGGTCAAGCTCATCGGCTTGCGCTGCATCGAATGCTTTGCGACGTGCGTCAAATTCTTCGTAAATTTTACGGGCGTGTATCTGGGCTTGTTCCATGGTAATTCTCCCGTGGGATTGCAGCAAGGGGACGCCATGATCTAAAAGCAGCTTATCTACACTGGCACGCCAGAAATCAAGAGTTAAGTCTTTACGCATTTTTACATGCAATTCGGCACTTTCAAGGAAGATAGTTACCAAACGGTTAAGAACGTCTATTTCGTCAGATGTAAGGTAATTTTTGACAACGATAACATCAGCTTTGCGTACGATTGAACCACTCCATGAGGTCAAGGCCATATTCGGAGCATCTGCATTTGCACGTGTATCTATAATTTCAGCAGCAGTTTTTCTTGTGACGCCAAAAAGCAGTTTGTTTTGCGTGTCTGCAAAGAATAAGTTCGTTGCTCTTTCGGTAACTTTGTAGTCGCTGGAGAGAGCGAATAAGTCACGCAGCTTCTGATAAAAACGTTTTTCGCTGGCACGAATGTCGCGAATCTGTTCCAGCAATTCGTCGAAATAATCCGGACGGCCATCCGGGTTTTTCAGGCGGTCTTTGTCGAGGATAAAGCCTTTCTGCAGGTATTCTTTCAATGTATTGTTTGCCCACTGGCGGAACTGTGTGCCACGTGGGGAGCGAACGCGGAAACCAACGGCAAGAATGACATCAAGACTATAGTATGAAACAAGATAATTTTTCCCATCTGCTGCAGTTGTTCGGATTTTCCGAACAACTGAATTTTCATCTAATTCGTCTTCAGAAAAGATATTTTTTATATGCTCACTAATACTGGATTTACTGCTGTTAAATAAATCAACTATCTGTGCCTGTGTTAACCATACAGTGCCGTTATCGGCGTAAAGTTTAATTTCAGCTTTGCCGTCTGCAGTGTTGTAAATAATAATGTCTGCCATGTATTCATTCCTCACTTTCATAATCTATTATCCTAAACTCTCCACGTCTTCTTCCGCCTTGCGTTGGAACTTGGCCAGCTTAACATCAATCAAATCGTCAATTTCTTCCTTGCCGTCAGCATCCAGCTGTCGGTATTTTTTTATGTGTGTTTCTTCTTGCTGGGAGAGAGAGAGGGTGGCGCAGGAGCGTCTTTCCAGCCCATAAGGTAAGCAGGTTTTACTCCTAGAGCTTTAGCAAAAGCAACTATTTTTGATTGAGTTATATCGTTTTCACCAGATTCTATCTTTGCTATTGTAGAACGTGATTTATAACCTAATCTTTTTGCGAGCTCTTCTTGAGACATATTTAATTCTTCTCGCCTTGCTCTGATTCTATCGTACAATGTCATGAGCAACACTCTCCTTGCTTGATTGTTTGATTTCACTTCTATTGTACCAAGTTTTAAGGCTTTACGCCTTTTTTATCTTCTGAGATTTGCAGTTTTCAAGGAATTAAGCTGATTTCCGATGTGGGAAATTTAAGTAAATAAGATTTTTCCTTTCTTTTTTTTGCATCAACTAAATCCCTATACTCATCACGAATTAAAGCATAACTTAATATGTTTTCTATAAATTTAACTATTTCAGCATCATTCAAACAAAGCAATCTATTATTATTAATTGTTCCAAGATCAATTTTACCATTTTTCAAAAGGAATGGTGCTTTCTTCGTTAAGAACTCTTTAAATTCACTAATCTTGCACGCGCCCCATTTACCACAGGTTAAATTTCCTTTATGTATAAAATGAAAAGCGTTACCAATTTTTCCTACCTTCTTTAGAGAATACTGTAGGGAATTATGATTCTTCCCCTTACTATCTGATGATACAGTTAATATATTATGATCTTTAGACTCAGAACCATAATCGAATATCGATATATTCATAAAAAATTCTTGTCCATTTTTTCTAACTTTAAACGATCTGTAATATCCAACATATTTACCCCCAGAAGAATTACCTACTTTTAGATATCTTACACCATAGTCCTCCACTAATTCAAAATAACGATATTTACCTTTAGGCATTTCATTTTTATCTAGTATCAAGCAATCATACAAGTTAGTTAGAAACGTCAAATGATCCGGATTTGTTTTTTCACCTAAAATTGAACGCTCATTAATCAGATTATATTTATTGGCTTCTAACTCCTCAAACTTAAACCTTTCAGGGGTTTTATAATAATCATCAAATTCTACATCTTTGTCAATCATTTTCTGATATTCAGGTAGTTTCTTTAATAGGTTTTTATATCCATCCTTATTATCATACAACCAACAGCAAGAATAAACTCCATTCACTACTACAACATAGTCAACTAATAAATCATCAGCGTAACCGAATACTTGCTCTTTTACTTCTTCTGTCATTATATCAACATCTGGAGCCTTGCATTCTATAACCCCCAAAGCATACCAGTATCCATCATTAGGTTCATAATACCAAACAACAATATCCGCTCTATTCTTGCTGTCAATACCGGCTTTAGACAATAAATATTCGACACTAATTGCCTGCTTCGGCACTCTCAATACTTTCATAAGATATTACAATATTTTCTGCCTTACTTCTTCTTCTGGAGTTGCTGGGACATACTTTTCTCTAATTGGATCTAAATAATGTAAACTCCCAGCATGCATAACTTTTCTAGGTGTATTTATATTCTTTAAAGCTCTCTTAAATTTCTGAGCATCCATTTTGTGTCAACCTCCATTTAATGATTTATTTCATATCACTTATTTTCTTACGTGTATTTTATCATACTAAATCGCTAAATTAAAGCGTGTTGTACCGAATAAAATAACCCCCTCTATAGGCAGAAGAGAAAGAAAAGCTGATAGATGCTTCGCAACCTTAATATACAAGTATTGATGCATTAAATACAATGGTTCAAATGTCAAGACCACTTTGAAAAATGATTACATACAAAAAGTCCTGCGCAGCATCTTAAATGCGCGCAGGACTATGAAACTTGCTATGAAATTTTCGGCTTACAGGTCTTCCCCATCTTGCTGAATCGCACCCTTAACCTTGTTCATGCGCTGCCATACATAGGCAACAGCAACAAGCGCAACACCGATACCGTCGGTAAATACGCCGGGGATAATCATGCAGATACCGCCAATAAGGAACAGAATACGCTGCGGAATGTTCAGCAGATTGTTGCAGAAGCCAATCATCGCCATGGAAGCACCCCACATACCTACAATCGCGGTGAAGGCGCTGTAGCAGATGGTGAACGGAGTTGCGTTGATCATCAGCAGCTCAGGTGCCAGTACGAAGATGTACGGAACGATGAACGCAGCAATCGCCAGCTTAGCAGCGATAACGCCGGTACGCATCGGGTTAGCACCGGCAATACCAGCGCCGGCATAAGCAGCCAAGGCAACAGGCGGTGTAACGTCAGCAACGATACCGAAGTAGAACGCGAACATATGCGCTGCCAGCACCGGTACATTCATCTGCACCAGAGCAGGCGCTGCAATAGTAGAGGTAATTACATAGTTGGCAGTTGTCGGCACGCCCATACCAAGAATCAGAGAAGTGATCATAGTAAAGAACATTGCCGGCAGCAGATTACCGCCTGCCAAGTCCAGCAGAGCAGTTGCAATCTTCAGGCCAACGCCGGTTTTAGTTACAACGCCGATGATGATACCTGCGGTAGCACAGGCAATCAGTACGCCAAGCACGCCCTTGGAGCCGTCAATCAGACCTTGGACGATTTGCTTGAAGCCGATGCGGGTGGATTTACGCAGGCAGGCGCAAACGATGGTCAGCACGATGGCTGCCAATGCAGCACGCATAGGAGTATAACCGCTTACGAGCAGGTAAACGATAACGATTAACGGAATAGCCAGATGGCCTTTTTCCAGGAACAGCTCTTTGAACTTCGGCAGCTGGTCACGCGGAGTACCCTTCAGGCCGAACTTTTTAGCTTCGTAGTGAACGCCCAGCCATACGCCGATGTAGTACAGCATTGCCGGGATAACGGCAGCCTTAACAACATCAAAGTACGGAACGCCTACAAATTCTGCCATCAGGAAGGCTGCAGCGCCCATAACAGGAGGCATCAGCTGACCGCCGGTAGAAGCAGCAGCCTCAACAGCACCTGCAAAAGCCGGACGATAACCAAGCTTTTTCATCATCGGGATGGTGAAAGCGCCGGTGCCGGCAACGTTACCAACGGAGCTGCCGGAAACAGTACCCATGAGGCCGGAGGACAGTACGGCAACCTTCGCCGGTCCGCCTGCTGCCCAGCCTGCGATAGCGTTGGCAATATCAATGAAGAATTTGCCCAGGCCGGTGGTTTCCAAGTAAGCACCAAAGAGAATGAACAGATAAATAAAGGTAGAAGATACACCCATAGGCGTACCGAAAATACCCTCGGTAGTGAAGAACAGATGGTCAAACATTTCCTGCACACCAACGCCGCGATGCGCCAGAATACCGGGAATGTAAGGACCTAAGAAGGCGTACAGCATAAAGCAGAAGGCAACGATAATCATCGGCCAGCCTACTACGCGGCGCGCTGCTTCAAAAACCATAATCGTACCGATAAGGCCGACGATGAAGTCGGTTTCCGTGTTCATGCCGGCACGCAGCACCAGCTCCTGATAGTTCACAACCAGATACATGGCAGTGCCTGCACTGAGCAGTGCCAGGAAGGCATCAAAGGGATGCATCTTGCTGCGGGACCAGGAATGTCTGCTGGGATACAGCAGGAAAATCAATAAAAAGCCGAAGGCTAAGTGAATAGCGCGCTGCAGATGCGCGTCCAGCACACCGAAGGTTGCTGTATATAATTGGAAAAGTGCAAACAGAATACAGATTGCGGAAATAATTTTACCCCACACACCTGTAAGCTCACGCTTGTCTGATTCCTTGTCAAATTTTTGCAATACCTCTTCTGCTGAAAGCTCTTTTACTTTCTTTTCTTTTTCAGACATGGGTATCAGCTCCTCTCATTTAATATAATAAAACCTAAAAGTACCGTTCCAGCCAGTACTGATATCGATACATGGCCTTCACCGTTACCGCAGTCCCCTGCCCGTACAGAGCAATCAGATCGTAGCTGTCGCCGCCGTGGACAATATGCGGCATTGCCTGCTCGGATATACGCAGGGCAACCTCCTTATAGGGACGGTTCATCTCCATATCAAACTTACCGTCGGCAGTCTGCGTCAGCTTGCCGTCGGCAGCAGAATAAGGATAGCCCCAGCCCAGCGAGGAAAAGCGGGTGTGCGTCATGGTCATGTTATTTGCGCCGTTAACCCTGAAATAATCATTCCAGGCAGTTTTTTCCACCGAATGCGTCAGGCTGATATACCATTCATCACCTGCCGCTGTGGCAAAAGTAACAGCTCCTGCAGTTCCCTCAGGTATAATCGCCACCACGAGGCGCGTACTATACCACCCCAAAAGCATTAACACAACGCTTACAATAATTACTAAATTCTTTACTGGGAAAAAAGACCGGCCACCGGCAAACGCCGGTTTCCGGTCTTTGAAGTTCGGCATCATTTAAAATCCTTATTTTTCGTTAAAGAATTTTTCAGCACCCGGGTTCAGCTTAATGGACATGCCGTCTTTAGCAGTATCTTTGCTGATAGCATTTGCTGCGGAGTGAGCGGATTTCATACGGTCAAGGTTGCCGTACAGAGCTTTAGCAATTGCATAAGCGGTGTCTGCATCCATTTTGTCGGTTACTGCCAGCATGCATTTTACTGCTACTGCGGTAACGTCAGCATCCTGCTTCGGATAAGTACCGGCTTTGATAACCAGCTTGGTGTAGAACGGATATTTTTTGATCAGAGCGTCAGCCTTATCAGCATCAACCGGAACCAGTACAACGTCGTTCTGAGTTGCGATATCCTGAATAGCAGCGGTCGGATGGCCTGCGGTTACGAAAGCAGCATCAACGTTGCCGTCTTTCAGAGCACTTGCAGCTTCACCGAAAGACAGGTATTGAACCTTTATATCATCATATTTAATGCCATATGCTTCCATGATCTGGCGAGCGTTAGCTTCGGTACCGGAGCCTGCAGCACCTACAGCGATGCGTTTGCCTTTGAAATCAGCAACAGATTTGATACCGGATTTTTTCAGGGTAACAATCTGTACGGTTTCCGGATACAGAGTTGCAAGACCTTGCAGGCCGGCAACCTGTTTGCCTTTGAACATTTCAGTGCCGTTGGCAGCATAGTAAGCAATATCATTTTGAATAAAAGCAATTTCAACCTTGCCTTGGCTGAGCAGGTTTACGTTTGCTACGGAAGCGCCGGTAGATTGTGCGGAAGCATTGGTACCCGGAATATTTTTATTCAGGATATCAGCCAGAGCACCGCCTAACGGGAAGTAGGTACCGGAGGTACCGCCGGTAGCAATGTTAATGAATTTTTGTGCAGCAGGTTTTTTATCATCTTTCTTATCTCCACCGCCGCAGCCGGCAATCATAGTAGCCATAACCATGATACCAAGTAAAAAAGCCAAGAGTTTTTTCATAAGAGTTCCCCTCCTTTAATATACATATGTGCTAAGATAACAAAATTCACGCAGCAACATATTGTTATTCTTTTTATTCGTCAACATTGTGTAAATTCCTGCTGAAATTTTGACAGAAGCGTCATGTATACAGAATACATTGACATAAAAATGCATATTCTATGAAAAATTCTTGCTATTTTGTGATTATTAATACAGCTTTTCTGCATAAATCGCTGTGGAATCATTTCATTATAGATTCATTTTGCTTATTTCCGTAATCTATGTTACAATATTAGCGTTATGTTTATTGCTTTTTCTGATAAAAGCGAGAGTCATCAAAAACATCTTTTTAAGGAGTGAATAATATGAGTTCCGGAGCTTATTCTTTAAGACTCGCTCGTACCCTGTACGAAAATGTTTATCATGCTATGCTGTACAATGAAAACCAACAGCCTATCGGTGATCTGGAAATTATTCCGAACATCCCTCTCGACCGCAGCCAGGTTCCTGAGGATGCACCGGAAGTACCGGCTTATCTGCTGGTAATCGTTAAAGACGCTGACATCAACAAGGACAACCTGATTGATTTCGAAGAGCGCGCTTCCTATGCTCTGCTGAAACGCTTCTCCACCGAAGTTATCAACTTCCAGCACTGCAAATTCTACTATCCGTCCCCTGCCTTCATTTTTGAACAGCCGGACGCAGTAAACGGTGGCACTGAGCCCATGCCGCTGCAATAATTTAAACCGAAAAACTCCGCTCCCTGCTGCCTGTGCAGTAAGGAACGGAGTTTTTTTGTGCCCAAACTTTTGTAATTACGCCTCCGCAGCTGCCTTGGCAACCGCTTCGGACATACTCTTGACGTATTCGTAAACATGCTCGGGAGAAGCCTCGCCGTATTGTGCCACGATTTTTTCAATCGCACTGCCCACAATAGCGCCGTCACTGGCCTTGGCCATCTTATACGCCTGCTCAGGAGCAGCGATACCGAAGCCTACAGCCACCGGAATATCGGTAGCCTTGCGCACTTCTGCCACAATGCCGTCGATATCGGTAGTGATGTTGCTGCGCACGCCGGTAACGCCTAAGGAAGAAACTACATATACATAGCCTTGGGCAACAGCGGCGATTTTCTGGATGCGGTCCTTGGAGGTTGGCGCAATCAGCGGCACCAGGGCAACGTGATGCGGTTCGCTGAACGGACGCATCTCCTCGCGCTCCTCGTATGGTATATCCGGTATGATGACACCGTCTACACCTGTTTCTTCGCAGCGGGTGAAGAATTTTTCCGCACCGTAGGCATAAATCGGATTAGCGTAGGTCAAAAATACCAGCGGTACCTGTGTTTCCTCACGAAGCTCCGCTACGAGATCAAAAATTTTATCGGTAGTAGTGCCTGCAGCCAACGCACGCATATCCGCTTTTTGGATAACCTCGCCCTCAGCCACGGGGTCGGAGAAGGGAATGCCGAACTCAATTAAGCCTGCACCGCCCTTAACCATAGCTCTCACCAGCTCCTTGGTTGTAGCAAGATTGGGATCGCCAGCAGTCACAAAGCCGATAAATACCTTTTTCTTTTCGTCAAATGCCTTTTGTATTCTATTCATGTAAATCAACTCCCATATAACGTGCGATTGCGGCAACGTCCTTATCACCGCGGCCGGAAATATTTATAACCATAATCTTATCCTTCGGCAGAGTGGGTGCCAGCTTCATAGCGTAGGCTACGGCATGCGCACTTTCGATTGCCGGGATAATGCCTTCTGTTTTGGAAAGATAGTTGAAGGCGTCAACTGCCTCCTTATCGGTAGCAGGAACATATTCCGCACGGCCGATGTCATGCAGATAAGCATGCTCGGGGCCGATGCCGGGGTAATCAAGACCGGCGGAGATGGAATAAACCGGAGCAATCTGGCCGTATTCATCCTGCAGGAAGTAGCTCTTCATGCCGTGGAAGATACCCAGCTTGCCGTTAGCCATGGTTGCGGCGTTCTTGGGATTATCTACGCCCAAGCCTGCAGCCTCTACGCCGATTAAGCGCACGTCCTTGTCCTCGATGAAGTCGTAGAACATGCCCATAGCATTGGAGCCACCGCCAACGCAGGCCACCAGCACATCAGGCAGGCGTCCTTCCTTTTCGAGCATCTGCGCCTTGATTTCCTCGCCTATGATCTTCTGGAAGTCGCGCACAATTTCCGGATACGGATGCGGGCCCATAACGCTGCCCAGTACATAGTAGGTATCCTCAACACGTTCGGTCCATACGCGCAGCGCTTCATTGACTGCGTCCTTCAGGGTACCGGTGCCGCTGCTTACAGGCACAACCTTCGCACCCAGAAGCTCCATGCGGAACACGTTGAGCGCCTGACGCTCGCAGTCCTCCTTGCCCATGTACACAACGCATTCCATGTTCATCAGCGCCGCTACGGTAGCAGTCGCAACACCGTGCTGGCCTGCGCCGGTTTCGGCAATAACACGCTTTTTGCCCATCTTCTGCGCCAGCAGAATCTGTCCCAGAACATTGTTGATTTTATGAGCGCCGGTGTGGTTCAAATCCTCGCGCTTCAAGTAAATCTTGCAGCCACCCAAATCCTTGGTCATCTTCTCTGCGTAATACAGCAGGGACGGTCTGTTGGCATATTCGCGGTACAGGCGCGCCAGCTCAGCCTTGAATTCGGAATCGTTTTTAAATTTTTCATAGGCAACCTCTAATTCCAGTACTGCGTTCATCAAAGTTTCCGGCATGTATTGACCGCCGTGAATACCATATCTACCTTTTGTCATCGTTATCTCCCCTTACCTCCGCTATAAATGCGGCAATTTTTTCCGGGTCCTTCAACCCTTCTGTTTCTACGCCTCCGCTTACATCTACGGCAAAGGCGTTACTGTTTTTCAATACATCTGCAACATTCGCTGCCTCAAGACCGCCTGCGATAAAATACGGCTTATTGATTTTTTCATCTGCCACCAGCGCTAAATCAAAACGCTTGCCGGTGCCGCCGTACTGCCCCTTGGTATAGGTATCAAAGAGCAGGTAATCGCAGGGATAGGCTTGCAGATTTTCAAAGGAGCCTGCGTCCTTCACGCGGACTGCTTTGATAATCGGCAGCTCCGTCTGCAGCCGCAGCCTTTCGCAGTAGGCCACATCCTCGTCACCGTGCAGCTGGATGATGTCTATCATCCTGCTTTTGGCCAAGCGTATAATCTTATCTATCTCTGCATTGACGAAAACGCCGACTGCCTTAATCTGCGGGTTAAGCATTGCCTTCAGCTGTGCTGCCTGCTGCTCCGTCACCTCGCGTTTGGTCTTGGCAAAAACGAAGCCTATATAATCGGGCAGCAGCCTGTTCACGCACTCTATATCCTGTGCACGCTTCAGGCCGCAGATTTTAACCTTTACCTTACGCATCACGCATCTCCTTCAGCATCGCCGCCGCATCCGCACTGCGCATCAGGGCTTCGCCCACCAGCACCGCCTGCACGCCTGCCTGCTTCAGCGCCTTTGCATCAGCTGCGCATTGAATGCCGCTTTCCGCTACAAAAATCTTGCTTGCGGGAATCGCATCCCTCAGGCGCAGGCTGTTTAGCGGGTTCACGCTGAAATCCTTGAGATTGCGGTTGTTCACGCCGATGATTTCCGCCCCCGCCGCCAGTGCCTGCTGCACCTCGCCTGCAGTGTGCGCCTCCACCAGAGCGCTCAGCCCCAGCTCCTGCACCTGCGCCAGGTATTCACCCAGCTGCGCTGCACTCAGCAGGCTGCAGATAAGCAGAACAGCGTCGGCTCCGATGCATTTGGCCTCGTAAATCTGGTACTCATCCAGCGTAAAATCCTTTCGCAGAAGCGGCAGCTCCACTCTTTGGCGCACCGCCTGCAGGTAAGCATCGCTGCCCTGGAAGAACTTCGGCTCCGTCAGGCAGGAGATGGCTGCTGCGCCGCCTGCCTCGTACTCTGCAGCCTTGCGCAGGTAGATGTCCGTAAAATCGGGGGCAATGATGCCCTTCGAGGGGGATGCCTTCTTCAGCTCGGCGATTACACTCAGGCCGGGGGCAGCAAGCGCTGCCCTGAAATCCTTGCCCTGCGGTCTGCCCTCTGCCTCATCACGCACCGCGTAAAGGCTTTTGTGCGCTTTGAGCGCCCGCACACGCTCCTTGGTATATTCCGCAATCTCATCTAAAATCATAATCTAACCTCTTTAATCAGCTTATTTATTGCTCAGCTCAATCAGCTTTTCCAATGTCTGCAGCGCCTTGCCGCTGTCAATCAGCTCCGCCGCCAGCTTCACGCCATCCGCAAAGCTTTCAGCCTTGCCGCCGATATACAGGCTGGCGCCGGCGTTCAGCAGAACTGCATTGCGTTTCGCTCCCTGCGCTCCCGCCAGAATGTCGCGCGTAATCTTAGCGTTTTCCTCCGGCAGACCGCCTACCAGATCAGCCTTGGTACAGCGCTCCATGCCGAAGTCCTCAGGCTTGATCACGTAATTTTTCATCCAGCCGTCCTTGAACTCGCAAACGGTAGTAGGTGCGCTCAGCGAAATCTCATCCAGTCTGTCCTGACCGTAAACCACCATGCCGCGCTTAACTCCCAGGTTCATCAATACCTGCGCCAACGGCTGAACCAGATACTCGTCATACACACCCAAGAGCTGCATCTTCGGGCTGCCGGGATTCGTCAGAGGTCCGAGGATGTTGAATACGGTGCGGATGCCCAGCTCCTTGCGGATAGGTCCTACATATTTCATCGAGGTGTGGTATTTCTGTGCAAAGAAGAAGCACATGCCGACTTCCTTTAACAGCTCCACACATTTTTCCGGGTCCTGCTGAATGTTCACGCCCAGCGCCTCCAGGCAATCCGCAGTGCCGCATTTGGAGGAAGCGGCGCGGTTGCCGTGCTTAGCAACCTTCATGCCGCCTGCCGCAGCAACCAGAGCGGAGGTTGTGGAGATGTTGAAACTGTTGGAGCCGTCACCGCCGGTGCCGACGATTTCAAAAATGTCCATGCCTGTTTCACATTTCAGTGCGTGGTCACGCATCGCAGCGGCGCAGCCGGCAATTTCATCGGTAGTCTCCGCCGTAGTGCTTTTGGTAGAAAGCGCTGCCAGAAAGGCTGCATTCTGCGTTGCACTTGTTTCGCCGCTCATAATCTCGTTGATTACGTCATATGCTTCGTTATAGGTTAAGTCCTCCTTGCCGACGATTTTTACAATAGCTTCTTTAATCATTTTTAATTCCTCCCATAGTTTACGCTAACATTCTACGAGAAGGTCTATCACAGTTTTGTTATACAAAAAAGCCTGTCCTGAAGCTGCTTAGCTTTTCTAAGCAATTCCAAGGACAGGCTGTAAATACTTATACCTGCGGTACCACCTTGTTTCGCCGCCATTGCGACGCGCTCTCGCAGAGTGCCATCACACTCCTCACCTTTAACGCCGGTGTTGCGTTGCCGAATACTCTCGCCGAAGCGATTTGACAGCACCCTCAACGGTCCATTTATCAGCCTGCATCTCTATCCGGCTTCCACCTGCCCGAACTCTCTGTAAGCGCATCTTCTGACTTGATCTCCGTATCAACGGTTTGTGGTCTTTTTTGAAGTTGTGCCTAGTTTACCACTTCGGATATCTTTCGTCAACGACTTTGTACAAAATCTTGCAGATTTTTTTATTTATCCGTGATTTTGTAAAGCAGGTTACAGATTTGTAACAAAAAACGCTCTGCGTACTACCGTCAGTAATACGCAAAGCGTTGACTTCACCTGCTGATATACTTTCTGCTTCTCCCTACGCCGATAGGCGCCAGCCTGCCTGCATCACACAGCTCCTGCAAAAGCATATAGGCCTTAGTTGTTTTCACCTGCAAGGCATCCTCAACCTCCTTGCGGGTAACATAGCCCTGCATAGCAGCCAGCTGCATTACTTTGTCCTTTTCATCCGCAAAGCCATAGTATTCCTGCGTTTCGCTGATGCCCAGCTCCTTGGCCTGCACCTCATTAACATTGGGCAAAACAACCTTAAAGCCACCGTAAACCGCAATAAATTCCGGCCTTGCCGCAGTATCCAGATAGCTCTGCTGAATTTTTTCAATCCCCGTACCGAAGCTCTCTATTAAACGCAAGCGGTAGAACACGGCAGCCAGCGCAGGATTGCGCGTCTGCGATACGCCAATAAAAATTGTTTCCATTTTTAAGCCAGTAACGAGTCCACCCAAAGAGATAAACTCAATGCGGTCATCGTAAATATTAACCAACGTGCTGCCGCTGAAGCTGTAATCACGGTGTACAAGGCAATTCAGCAGCACCTCGCGCACAGCCTCAGGCGGATAATCCTGCGTATCTACACGCTCCAGACCGTGAAAGGTTGCTTTGGTTTTATTATAATTATCTATAAATGCGTAAGCATCGTAAAGCTGCTGCAGCAAGGAGCCAGTAAACTCACGTCTGTCGCGAAAAACCGCTCTCGTGCTGCCCTGAAAAACCGCAACCTTCAGCGAATGCTCGCACTGCTCGGAAAGCAGCAGCGCCAGATTAGTATACAGGCCATCGTCACCGATAAGCTTAAGCGTGCGCAGCTGCGCCTCATCCAATTTCAGCTCACGCTGCTGAAAATGCTTGCGCAAAGCAGTAAAGGTCAGCTCCTGCTGCATACTGCGCATGCTTTCATAGCTTTTACCGTTAACCTCTATTAGCATACGGCGAATGCCTTCATCGCTCAGCTGCTGGTTGCTGCTGCCCTGCCTGATATAAACACCGCTTGGCTTTAAGCCTTTTTCACGAATATAATATGGTCTGCTCGTGCCGTTTTGCACCGCAACCTCAATAATCTGTTTGCCTTCCCTGGTAACTGCGCGTATTTTGACAAATGGCATAACATCCGGTGCAATGCTGTCCTTAAGCGTGTTGGCTGTCTGCTGCATTACCTCGTCTACATTATGTAGACCGACAACCTCTCCTGCGTCATTTATGCCTATATATAAAATTCCGCCCTCTGTATTGGCAAAAGCAACTACTGTTTTTTTGATGTCGCTGACGTACAGCTCTTTAAACTCTCTGTCGATATTCTCATATGCAAGTGTTTCTTTTGTCATTAGCTTTCGTTCCTTTCGTTTTCTTTTATTTTACATCATTTCAGGAAAGAAAGCAACAAAAAACGCTCTGCGTACTACCGTCAGTAATACGCAAAGCGTTACAAGACCAAACTTAAACTACTGCCTCAATGATAACCTTATCCCCTATATTGATCCGCTGCACTCCTGCCTGCTTATTTTTGTTAAAGCTAAAGCTCAGCAGATAGCCAACCTTGGTATGATAAGCATCAAGATAAGCAGCTAATTGGCTTTCACCGCGATTATTATATTCGTTTCCGCGCCAAATTTTCATTTCGATAATATACTGCTCACCATTATAGTCAACTATCACATCTGTTCTGCATAAATCCCTTGTACGCGCTTCGACATAATAGTTGCCGGTTCCGTTGATTATAGGACGCAAGTACAGCAAAAAGTACTTTCTTCCCTCCTCCTCCAGAAAGCGCTCATCACACGAACCGAAAATATCATTAAAATGCACAATGAATTTTTGGAGCACCATTTCCATATCCAGTCTGCCATTAGTTATAAACTGATTTTTATCCTGAAGAGATGCTTTGTAAAGCTCATTTTTCTGCAGCTCATCCTCCGCCAGATAATAATTATAGAGTCTGGTTTCAAAAATTCTGTTGGCAATTGCTACATACCCGTCTTTATTTTTTATAAAGCCAAACATCGTAGCCATATCAATAGCTGCTTCATCGGCGCTGTAAGGATACATATTGCCGGAGAAAAGCACTGCCTTCAGCATCCGGTTCAGCTTCGGGTAGGCGTGCAGCTTCCCTATCAAGGATTCAAATAAGGTGTTTTTCTCCTGCAAAAGCAGGCGTACTGCCGCATTAAAGCCATCCTTAGTCCAAGCTGCTTTTTTAGATGCATATTCTGGCATCAAGCAAACCTTTTCATCGAGCAGTTGGCACAATCTGGAAACCAAAAACGGATAGCCTGCCGTATAATCGTAAATCCAGCCCGCAAAGATTCCGGTATCAAAAGCAAGTCCGTAATCCTTTGCATATTCATTAAGCATAGCGGCAATCTCTGCTTGTGAAAAGCTCATGTCTATCGTAAAATCTGCCGCTATGTTCCAAGGACTGTTATATTTATGCTCTTCATCGGCACGCAGCTTTTGTTTAAGATTTTTGATGTCATATACTCCGGCAAGAATAACAGATTGAAACGCAGGCTGCCAGGCACGTTCGATATATTGCGCCCTGAGCTGTGCCAAAAAATCTAAAAACACCTGATTATTGGAAGCACTGTCCACCTCATCAATCATTAAAACAATCGGTTTATCGCTCGCTGCACAGATATCTCTCAGGCATTCAAAAAGCTCCTTCAGACTGAAAAAACTGTTACTGATTACAGCGGCATTTTTCAAATCCGCACAGGCCTTTTCCAAGGCTGTATTTTCCGACAGGCGGTTACGCTTCAGCGCATGCAAAAAAGAGCCTGCGAAAGCAATAGAAAATATATTGCCGTCCTTAAATTTAGAAGCATCAAAGGTTTGAAAGTCCAGCAAGACGGTGTAATATTCACTTTGCAGATAGCCGAAAAGTGCCTGCAGCGTTGTTGTCTTACCATACTGGCGTGCTCTGTTGATGGTGAAATACTTTTTTGCAGCAATCATTTCTTTAATCTTTTGCAATCGTCCACTGATATCAACCATATAATGCTCGCCGGGTATGCAAACAGCTGTCGTATTAAAGGTCTTACACATCATTCCATCTCCTTGCTTCAAATATTTCTTCTTAAATTATAGCATATTTGCCAAGAAAAGCATATCTTGCAGCTACGCAAGACTTCTCCACTCCTTACGGACGCACGCTGGTGCGCAGCTGAATAGCCTCCGCCAGATGCACCGCCTCAATGTTCTCACTGCCCGCAAGGTCTGCAATCGTGCGTGCCACCTTCAGGATGCGGTCATGGCTGCGGGCGCTGAGATTGAGCATATTAAAGTAGCGCTCCATAACATTCTGCGCCGCCGCGTCCAGCTGGCAATATTTAACAACCTCGCTCCGTCCCATCTGCGCATTGCAGTGCATCCCCAAGGCCTCCAAGCGCTCCTGCTGCAGCAGTCGCGCCTTTACCACACGCTCGCGGATGGCAGCAGAGGATTCACCCTTTTCCTTCGTTTTCAGCTCGCTGAACTCCACCCTGCTCAGGTTTATCTGCATATCTATTCTGTCCATCAGCGGACCGGAAATCTTGCGTTTATAGCTGTCAATTTCCGATTGTTTACAGGAACAGCGGTGCACGCTGTCGCCAAGGAACCCACAGGGGCACGGGTTTTGAGCTGCGCATAAAATAAACTTGCTTGGAAAGGTCATTGCCGCCCTCACACGCGAAATGCTCACCTCGCCATCCTCCAGCGGCTGACGCAGCATCTCCAGCGTAGCACGTTCAAACTCCGGCAGCTCATCCAAAAAGAGTACGCCATTATGTGCCAAAGTAACCTCCCCCGGGCGCGGTGTACTGCCGCCGCCTAAAAGCGCGCTGCCACTGATGCTGTGATGCGGACTGCGGAACGGACGCTCCAGCATGACGCTGTCGGCCTGCGGCAAGAGTCCCACAATGCTGTAAATCTTGGTAACCTCCAGCGCCTCGGCCTCCGTCATAGGCGGCAGAATCGTCACTAAGCGGCGCGCCAGCATCGTCTTCCCACAGCCCGGAGAACCCACCATCAGGATACTGTGACCGCCGGCGGCGGCAATCTCCAACGCTCTGCGCGCCACAAGCTGTCCTTTGACATCGGCAAAATCTACGTGATAAATCCTGTTATTGTTCTGCAGAATATTTTCCTTCGGCAGCGGCGTCAGCGTGTTCTTCCCCTTCAGATGCTCCACCAGCTCCTTTAAGGTTGCCACCGTATACACATCAATGCCATGAATGAGCTTGCCCTCGGCAGCGTTGGCCTGCGGAATATACACCTCCTGCGCCCCGCACTTCTTGGCATCCATAATCATGGAAAGTACACCGGAAACCTTGCGGATTCTGCCGTCCAGCGACAGCTCGCCGATGAAAACCTTGCTTTCCAGCTTTTCGGGCTCCAGAATTCTGCCGCAGGTCATGAGGCCTACGGCAATAGGCAGATCAAGGCCGCTGCCCTCCTTGCGCAAATCAGCGGGCGCCAGGTTTACCGTAATCCGCGTCATCGGGAAGGGATAATCGGAATTACGCAGCGCCGCCTTCACGCGCTCCTTGGACTCACGCACAGCCATCGCCGGCAGTCCCACCAGATCAAAGCCGGGCAGGCCGTTGCTCACGTCTACCTCCACCAAAATCTGTACACCATCAATACCACAAGTTGTTTCGCCAAGAATCTGTGCAAACATTATCAACACTCCGTTTCTTTTAAAAGCAGTGCGGCCAATGCCTGATGCTGATAGCCGCAGTGCCTTCAATGATAATTTCTACTACATCAAAGGAAAGCACCGGCGGCTGCTCCAGCAGACCTCTGCATTGGAGATAATATTCAGCGCAACGATGAATTTTTCTTTGCTTTGCCGGTGTCACGGCCTCTATCGGTCTGCCGAACCGGGTAGAAGCACGTGTCTTGACCTCTATGAAGCTTATACAGCCACTTTTTTCAACAATAATATCAATTTCACCATAACGGTGACAGCGAAAGTTGCGGGTCAATATTTTATAACCCATATTTTGCAGATAGCGGCAGGCAAAATCTTCGCCGTATTTCCCAAGACTACTCCTCGACGGGGTACTCATAGTTATCAGCCTGCGGAGCATAGAGGATATTTTCCTCAGCAGCAACCGGCGGCAGCTGCATGCTCTTCACAGGCTCAAAGTTGCGGCGGTGCCAGCGTGTGGCTCCCTGCTCGCTCACAGCCTGCATATGTGCGCCGCTGCCATAGCCCTTGTTATGCGCAAAGCCGTAGGCAGGATAAACAAGATCAAGGCGCTCCATGATGCGGTCACGGGTAACCTTCGCAATAATGGAAGCAGCGGCAATAGAAGCGCTCAGCGCATCACCGTGCACCACAGATTCAATCTTCATACCGGGAACCTTCACCGGCATTGCGTCAATCAGCGCTGCCTGCGGCTTGCAGTGCAGGTTTTCCAGCACCTGCGCCATGCCCTGCTGCGTTGCGGCATAGATATTCAGCTCATCAATATTGCTGACGCTGACGATGTTCACCTCGATATCCAGCGCCTTGGCCATAACCTCGTTATACAGCATATCGCGCTTAGCAGCGGAAAGCTGCTTGGAATCGTTCAGTCCGCTGATAAACACATCCTTGGGCAGAATAACGGCAGCGATAACCAGCGGTCCTGCCAGCGGCCCGCGTCCTGCCTCATCTACGCCGGCAATCAGCTCGCAGCCTTCGGCATAGAGCTCGCGTTCCAATTTCAGCATCGCCGTAAAGCGCTCCTTCTCCGCCGCCGCCTTCTCCAGACGCTTATTGTATGCTGCCAAAAGCTTCTGTACTCCCTTGCGCTCGTCTGCTGCTAATGTCGCCAGCTGCTCCGCCGTCGGTGCGCCTGCCAGCAGCTCCTTGATTTCGGTAATATTCATCTTCTGTATCCCCCTTAACATTTATTTTTGCATAAAGAAAAACCGCCTTACGGCGGTTTTTATGGCACGACAAATCAAGGCTCGTCGATTGTAAACCGCCCTAAACGTCCTGCTCGGAAGTCTCTGAGTACAAGCTGAATAACCTTATCAAGGTCCAGCTGTCCACCAGACTTCAGACAACCTCTGGCAACGGCAATCTTCGCCATAACGGCGTTGACATCATCACCCTGCTCGAGGCTTACTGCATATTTAGTTTGCAAATTCTGAGGATATTTGCGTATCAACAGATCAAGCAGCAGCTCTACGGCCTGCTCCCTGTCGAATACATCCTCCTTGATGGCACCGGTAACAGCAAGCGCAAAGCCCACTGATGGGTCCTCAAACTTAGGCCACAGCACACCCGGCGTATCCAAAAGCTCTAAGCCCTTGGCAATCGTTACCCACTGCTGTCCGCGTGTTACACCTGGCTTATCGGCAGCCATTACCTTGTTCTTGCCTACGAGGCGGTTAATCAGGGTAGACTTGCCGACGTTCGGAATACCTACAATCATAACGCGGACGGGACGGTTGCGCACGCCCTTCTTCAGCCATTTATCAATCACCGGCTTGGCAGCCAGCTGAACTGCGCTGATAAGCTGCTTAACGCCCTTACCGGTAGCGCAGTCAATCTTGCACACAGGCAGACCGCTGTGCTTGATTTTTTCCAGCCACACATCAGTCTGGGCCTTGTCTGCCATATCAATCTTGTTCAGTGCGATAACCTTCGGCTTGCTGCCAAGGATATCCTGCAGCATGGGGTTGGTACTGGAGCGCGGAATACGTGCGTCCAGCATCTCCACAACAACGTCAACCAGCTTAATCTGGCTTTCCATCATGCGCTTCGCCTTGGTCATATGGCCGGGGAACCACTGAATCTTAAAATCCTCCAGCATCATTCACCCATACCCGTATCAGCCTTCAGCACGCGCATCTTGTCCAGCGGCCAGAAGGCAACCAGCGCACGTCCCTTAACCAGCTTCAGCGGCACAAAGCCAACATCGGCAAAACGGCTGTCCTCAGAGTTATTACGGTTATCACCCAATACAAAGATGGTATCCTTGGGAACAACTACCTTGCGGTAATCGGAAATATTTTTGCCCTTCGGGTCATTGTGGTAGATATAGGTTTCGTTCAGCTGCTTGCCGTTGACGAACACCTTGCCCTGCTGCATCTCCACAGTGTCACCGCCAACTGCGATAACACGCTTGATAAAGTCACGTGTCTGATCCTTGGGGAAGCGGAAAACTACGATTTCGCCCTTCTTCGGGTCGGTAACAAAGTAGCTCAGCTTATCAACGACAAGACGCTCATGGTTTACCAGAGTAGGATACATAGAGGAGCCTTCTACCATGTAAGGCTCTACCAAAAAGGTGCGGATGCAGAATGCCAGTGCTACCGCAATAATAATCGAAACAAGCCAGTCACTGGCAGAATCCTGCCAGGAGGTTTCACTTTTCTTGCTCAACTAATGAGCCTCCTCTCTATTGCCGGCACAGGCCGGATTTTTAACTACAATAATATAGATATATTGTAGCATAGATTGCAGCTTCAGTTATGACATAATTGTAAAATTGCTTTATTTTAAAGCATAAATGCTTCATAACGTAATAAAAGGGACCGTACTACTACAGTCCCTTTTACTATAAACAAAGATTGATTAGCGTTTTTCTCTGATACGAGCAGCTTTACCAGTCAGTTTGCGCAGATAATACAGTTTAGCACGGCGAACGATACCAACACGTGCTACAACGATTTTCTCAATACGCGGGCTGTGAACCGGGAAAGTTCTTTCTACGCCAATGCCGTAAGAAATACGACGAACGGTGAAGTTTTCACGAACGCCGGAGCCACTGCGGGAAATTACAACGCCTTCAAACAGCTGAACGCGCTCGCGGGTACCCTCGACGATTTTGCAATAAACTTTAACGGTGTCGCCTGCTTTAAACTCAGGGATGTCGGAACGAAGTTGTTCTTGTTCCAGTACTTCAATAATGTTCATAGTTTCCTCCTAAATCATAGACGTTCATGTGCGAACTCCACAGCGGACCGTCCGTATTACACAACGTAAATTGTATCATAGACAAACAATTTATGCAAGAGAAAAGTGTATAATTTCTTGCATTTTTCTTTAATTTTTTTCCCACCAGGCCTCGCCTGCAAGCCTGTCCAGAATAATGGCTGCGGCACTGCGAACGCAAAGATGATTATAGTCACACGGGCCGTAAACAGGCTCCAGAATATAATCAAATTTGGCCATAGTTTCCGCCTCGATGCCAAAGCCTGTGCCGAACAAAAGCAGCACCGGTCTGTCACCCTCCTGCAGCTGCTTGCGCATAAAGCTGTAGGAAACGGTGTTGGGATAAATGCGTGCATCCGTAGTGACAACGTAAGGCTGCTTGCCTGTGCGCTCTGCTATCGTCTGCACCGCACTTGCGATATCAGGCTGCCACAGCACGCGGCTCAGCGCGTCGGCACGGTCGGGGTTATACACCTTGCCATAGCCCTCCTGCCAGTAGGAAAGTATCTTGTCGATAATCTGCTTCTGGACCTCCAGCGGGTGGATGATGTAATAGCCCTGCACGTTATAAGTGCGGCAGGTACGCGAGATATCGTGGATATCAAAGTTAGTCACCGCGCCGGCGATAACGTTCATGCGCTTATTATAGATAGGATAATGGACCAGGCCAACATATAAATCAGCCATTCGCCTCATCCTCCTTCACCTCGGCGCTTGCGCGTTTTTCCTGCTCGGCAGCTATTTCAGCACGCAGCTCCTCATAGAAGCGGCGCTCCGATTTTTTCATTTTATAGGGCAAGCGGCCTGTCAAAAGCTCCTTTTGCTCCGCACTCAAAAGGTCGGGACGCAGAGCGAGCGTTGCCTTGAGCGACTGCTTCAGGCGCCAGCTGTTAATCAGCGCATGGTTGCCGCTACGCAGCACCTCAGGCACCTCCATGCCCTCAAAGTTCACCGGACGCGTGTACTGCGGGTATTCCAGAAGACCGGTGCTGAAGGAATCCTCCTCCGCACTTTCAATCTTGCCCAGTACGCCGGGAATAAAGCGGGAAATAGCGTCCATCACGATGATGGCAGGCATTTCGCCGCCGGTGAGCACGTAATCGCCGATAGACAGCTTTTCATCAACCCAATGGAAGATGCGCTCGTCAAAGCCCTCATAATGACCGCAGACGAAGATAAAATCCTGTCCGCTGTGGGCATATTCCTCGACAATGCTCTGCTTGAGCGTGCGTCCACCCGGGCACATCGCAATAACACGGGCGTTGGGCAGCTGCTCCTTCGCCTTGCGGATGGCAGCCACCATCGGCTCCGGCTTCAGCACCATACCGGCACCGCCGCCGAAGGGAGAATCATCCACCGTGCGATGCACGTCATGCGTAAAATCGCGCGGATTGATGCAGCTCACCTCAATCAGGCCCTTGGAGGCAGCGCGCTGCAGAATGCTGTGGCTTGCGGCCTGCTCAATCTGTTCGGGAAATAAGGTTACAAATAAAAACTTCATTCTGCCTCAACCCACTCAGGCAGCTCCACGACAATGCGCTTTTCTGCCAGATTGATTTCCTTGACATATTTCTTCAGTGCCGGCAGCAGATAATCCTTCTGTCCGGGGACAGCGATAACATAAACATCATTGCTGCCTGTGCTCAGTGCGTCCTTAAAGGTGCCGATTTGCTCGCCCTGCTCGTCATAAACAGGCAGGCCGATAAGGTCGGCAACATAGAAGCGTCCTTCCTCCAGCTCCGGCAGGTCCTCAGCGTTAATGCTTACCTCCATACCACGCAGCAGCTCGGATTCATTCATGCTTTTGATTTCGGCAGTAGTCACCAGCACCATTCTTTTATGAAAGCGTGCTGCTTTAACGGTCAGCTTGCGTCCGTCCGGCAGCAGCAGATAATCCAGGTCTAAAAATTGTTCCGGCTTATCGGTTAACGGCAATATACGAATATCGCCCCGCACACCGTGCGGAGCGACAATTTTGCCAATAACTATTTGGTTTTCCATGGATTATTCGCGGAAAGCGATAATCTTACCGTCTTCGGTAAGGATTTCTGCGCCCATCAGGGTATCAATATTGGTGCCTACGGTAATTTCTACAGTACGCTCCAGGGTACCATGACCAATTTCAGCGCCCAGCTCCAGAGCTTCCGCTCTTTTCAGCTTAGCCTCTGCTTCTTGTTTAGCAGCAGTACGCTTATTTCTTTCGATGTCAATTTGTTCGCGCAAAGCCGGAAGCACGCTCAAATCGCTGGCAGCCTGATGCAATGCTTTTTTGGCCTGGAACTCGAATTGCTCCAGATCAAGCTCCATATTCTTTATGGTATTTTGGAGATCTCCAACAATTTTCAACTTTAAATCTTCAGTAACTTTTGCTTTAACAGCGACGGGAACCCTAACGATCATTTTATCCATAGCGATATACCATCCTCAATCAAATAATTTCGACAATGACTTTCACATTTTCACGGGTTGCTACTGCTTTCATAACAGTTCTGATAGCTTTTGCGATGCGGCCCTGTTTTCCAATAACCTTACCCATATCTTCAGAAGCAACATGGAGGCGAAGCACCGTTGTTGTACCGGTGGTCTCCTCCTCCACTACTACTGCAGAGGGATCATTTACAAGAGACTTGGCCATAACTTCTACCAATTCCTTCATGTAGATCACGCCCCCTCAAATTATTTTGCTGCTTTAGCTTCAGCAAATTTTTTCATGATACCATCCTTGCTGAACAGGTTTTTAACGGTATCGGTCGGTTGAGCGCCTTTGTTCATCCAGTCGATAGCTTTCTCAGCATCGATTTTTACGCTAGCCGGTTGAACGGTGGAATCGTAGTAACCGATGGATTCGATGAAACGACCATCACGAGGAGAACGAGCGTCTGCAACAACAATACGATAGAAAGGAGCTTTTTTAGCGCCCATACGTTTTAAACGGATTTTAACTGCCATGTTGATTTTCACCTCCTTAAATTAATATCTCACAACATGGAACTTTTCATTTATTATCTGCCAAACGGCAGCTTGAAGCCGCCCTTGGAAGCAAACTTTGCCATACCCTGCATACGCTTCATCATCTTCTTGCTTTCTTCAAAGTTTTTCAGAAGCTTGTTGACATCCTGTACACGCATGCCGCAGCCTGCAGCGATACGTTTACGACGACTGCCGTTGATGATTTCGGGTTTTTGTCTTTCCTTCTTGGTCATGGAGCGGATGATTGCTTCAATGCGGTCGAATTCCTTTTCGTCCACATTAGCTTCCTTCAGCTTTTGGCTGATGCCGCCCATGCCGGGGATTAAGCCTAAGATGGTTTCCAGAGAACCAAGCTTTTTAACCTGCTGCATCTGGTCCAGGAACTGCTCTAAGGTGAATTCATCCTTACGCAGCTTTTTCTCCATCTCCAGAGCCTTGGCGAGGTCTGTTGTAGACTGGATTTTTTCTACCAGAGTCAGGATATCGCCCATGCCCAGAATACGGGAAGCCATACGATCAGGATGGAAGGGCTCCAAAGCATCCAGCTTTTCGCCCAAGCCGATTAATTTAACCGGTTTGCCGGTAACAGCCTTTACAGAAAGCACCGCACCACCGCGGGCATCACCATCGAGCTTGGTAACAATCAGGCCGTCAATGCCCAATTCCTTGTCAAAGCTCTCGGCAACGGTTACTGCATCCTGACCGGTCATAGCATCTACAACCAGCAGAATTTCCTGAGGATGAACAGCGCCTTTAATGTTGCGCAGCTCCTCCATCAGTTCTTCATTTATATGTAAGCGGCCTGCGGTATCGATGATTACCGTATCGCATGCCAGGCTATGTGCTTTTTCCATGGCCTTTTGAGCAATTTCCACAGGAGAAACCTTGTCGCCCAGAGTAAATACCGGCACATTCAGCTGTTCGCCCAAAACCTGCAGCTGGGTAATAGCAGCAGGACGGTAAACGTCGCCTGCAACCAGAAGCGGTTTTTTGTGCTTGCGCTTCAGGTAGTTGGCCAGCTTACCGGCGGTAGTAGTTTTACCTGCGCCCTGCAGACCAACCAGCATGATAACTGTCGGCGGTTTGGGAGCAACAGTGAGCTTGCTTTGGGTACCGCCCAAAAGCTCAATCAGCTCTTCATTTACAATCTTGATAATCTGCTGATGCGGATTCAGGCCTTCGCCGATCGCTTCACCAACAGCGCGCTCTTTAACCTTGGCTACAAAGTCCTTAACAACCTTGAAGTTAACGTCGGCCTCCAAAAGCGCCATACGCACTTCGCGCATAGGAGCCTTTAAATCTTCCTCAGTCAGCTTGCCGTTGCCGCGGAACATCTTTAATGCATTTTGTAATCTTTCAGATAAACTTTCAAATGCCATTCTATCTACCTACCTTCACTGCAAAGCTCTTTCAGCATTTGCACGGCCTCGTCTTTTTTTGCCTCCTCCGGAGTTGCCAGCAAATCTATTGCCTGCTGCAGCTTAGCATGCAGCTCCTCCTCGCGGCTCAGCACCTTCAGTGATGCTTCATATCGTTCTAGCAGCTGCTCAACACGCTTGAGCAGGTCGTGGACAGCCTGACGCGAAACGCCCAGCTCCTCCGAAATCTCACTTAGAGACAAGTCGTCATAGAAATACAGTCCCAGGCATTGCTTCTGCTTAGCTGTCAGAAGACCGCCGTAAATATCAAAGAGCCTGCCTAAGCGCATACGTTGCGCAAAAATTTCTTCTGCTGACATTTTTATCCCTCTCGAAATTTAGTCGACTATGTAAGTATAAAGCATAAAGCGATGCTTGTCAAGTATTTTTACTTGTCACCTTCATAAATTTTTCTAAGCCTCTTTTTCTTCCTTCAGCCATTGCCAGATCAGCGGTGCTGCGTAGCTTCCCATTGCCTCATACGTCTGGGATTTGGGATGAATGCCGTCAACGTAGGCCTTAAAGCGTGCCCCGGCGTCCATGCCGATGGCAGGCTGCAGGTCTAATATAAAAGCCTTGCCGCCGCAGATATGCTCTGCCTCCTGCCGCAGGTTCAGCAGCTGACGGTTGAGCGCCTGCTCCGTGCTGATAAACGGCAGCACTACGCACAGGCTGTAGTGTTTTTCTTCGCACCACTCCAGCACACGCTTGTAATCGCGGCTGATGTCCTCAAGGCGGCGCCCCTGCAAAATGTCGTTGGCACCGCCAAGGAAGAGGACGTGCTGCACATATTCCGGCAGTGCGTATTGGCGCATGCGGTAGATGATATCATCACAGCAGTCACCGCAGACACCATAATTGAGCATTTTAATCTGCGTCAGCTTTTCCACCTGGGCGGTCCAGGAATAACGTGGGCCGAAGGGAAATCCCTGCACCAGAGAATCGCCGTAACAGGCAACGTATTTCATGATAATCGCTCCTCACGTTTGTTTTTCTACATATTATTATAGCATAGATGGCGGAGGAATAGTAAAGGCGTTCTACCGCAGTTGTGTTGAACACCTTATAATGCTGTGCTATTATGCAGTTAGCTTGGATAAATTATTTTCATGATTCATAGCAGTATTCTCACCCGCTTTACATATCTATCACATCAATACCAAGTTTTCTAATTTCTTCTATTAACTCATCCTTATTTAAGGTTCCATCCTCAAATGCCCGCTGCATATTTTTGCCGAATGAAATAGCCGGCTTGGAAAAATTTTTATACAGATTGCTAAGTTCAACTGGTTGCCAACCACATAAAGGCCATTTACGACTGCTATTTGAAAAGTCGGTAGATTGTATAATCAACTTGAACAAAAAATAAAATAAAAAATCCACAGTGG
>ERZ780139.450-NODE-450-length-42551-cov-8.814947_pt1 | contig 42551 bp, 35 predicted proteins | sample MGYA00511476_ERZ780139 | MGnify/ENA primary metagenome ERZ780139 (study PRJEB29588, sample SAMEA2158190) | human gut metagenome | biome: human gut; feature: human-associated habitat; material: faeces | place: Denmark | collected 2008/2010 ... | reverse complement strand
GCATCGGGAACTACCCCCTACGTGGTCGGCGGACTGCGCACGGCACGGGCGCACGGGCTGCTCACCGGAGCGATCACCTGCAATCCCCGGTCGCCCGTCGCCGCCGAAGCGGAATATGCTTTGGAGGCAGTCGTGGGGCCGGAGTTCGTCACGGGTTCGACGCGGATGAAGGCCGGCACGGCGCAAAAACTGATGCTCAACATGATCTCCACGGCCGTGATGATCCGGCTGGGGCGCGTCGAAGGGAACAAGATGGTCAACATGCAGCTGACGAACAACAAACTCGTCGACCGCGGCACGCGCATGATCGTTCAGGAGACGGGGATCGCCGAGGCCGAAGCCCGCGCCCTGCTGCTCGCCTGCGGTTCGGTCAAGGCCGCACTCGACAAGATCCGACGAGGCGAATAGCCGGCCTGCATCCGACGAATTACCCCTCCGTGCAACGCACGTTGCACGGAGGGGTAATTTCATTTTATCCTTATTCACAAAAGACCGTTCCAACCGCTCGTGCGGCATTCCGGCCACCACGGCCCGGACGAAAGCGATACGCCGCTGCGGGGCGAAGCCTCTGCCTGCGGAGGGACGTCAGCGCCGTCCCTCCTTGGCCTCGATGCACTCGGTGGCGTGGGGCACCTTCATCAGGCGCTCCTTGGGAATGAGCTTGCCCGTGGTTTTGCAGATGCCGTAGGTCTTGTTCTCGATGCGCACGAGCGCCATTTCGAGGTTGCGGATGAATTTCATCTGGTGGGCGGCCAACCGTCCGCTCTCCTCCTTGGAGAGCGTCGTGGCACCCTCTTCGAGCACCTTGAACGTCGGAGAGGTATCCTCCGTATCGTTGTCGCCCGTATGGGTGATCGTCGCGCGCAGCAATTCGTAGTCGGCGCGCGCCGTTTCAAGCTTTTTCAGAATCAGCTCCTTGAATTCGGCCAATTCCGCATCGCTATATCGGGTTTTCTCCTCTGCCATAATCTTGTCCGGTTTATTAACGTGTAACGTAAAAATAACATTTATTTCGGTAACTGCAAAATATTTTCGCAAAAATCCGTCTCCGATAACGGACGACCGCCGGCATCCCTCGGGAGCCGACGGTCGTCAATCGCTGCATGACTGCATTCAGAGCTTCGTCACGGCAATTTTCAACGGCTCCTCGTCGATCTCCGACTCCACGACGAACTCCCCTTCGGGAAGGGCCGCCGTGCGGACGTCGCGCGCCAGAGTCTGCTGACCGATATAGTCGGCATAGGCGGCGACGGCCCCGACGACCGCCTCCTTCGCCTCGATCTCGACCCGAATGCGGTCGGTCACCTCGAAACCGGAGTCCTTGCGGATATTCTGGATGCGGTTAATCAACTCACGTGCCACACCTTCGCGCCGCAGGTCGTCCGTGACGGTGATGTCGAGCGCCACGGTGAGCTTGCCCTCGGAGGTCACCAGCCAGCCCGGCATATCCTCCGACGTGATCTCGAAATCGGCCGCTGTCACCGTGATCCGTTCGCCGCCCAGGTCGAGCGTCGTCTCCGGCGCCGACTCGACGGCTGCGATCTGCTCCTGCGTGAAGGCGGCCGTGAGCGCCGCGATCTGCTTCATGTATTTGCCGTACTTCGGACCGAGGGTCTTGAAGTTGGGCTTGATGCGCTTGGTAATCAGGCCGGCCGTCTCGGCGACCAGTTCGATCCGCTTGACGTTGACCTCGTTCATGATGAGCGGCCGCACGGCCTCGATATGGCGTCCCATCGCCGGATCGAGCACCGGAATGAGAATCTTCCCGAGCGGCTGGCGTACCTTGATGTTCACCTTGCGGCGCAGGGCCAGCACCATCGACGAGACGCGCTGCGCGAGCGACATCGTCTCTTCCAGCTCCTTGTCCGCAAGCGACGGATCGGCCGCGGGGAACTGCGCCAGATGCACCGAACCTTCGTGGCGGCCGCTCACGGCGTTCAGGTCGCGGAAGATGCGCTCCGAGATGAAGGGCGCGAAGGGTGCGCTGAGCGATGCGACGGTTTCCAGACAGGTGTAGAGCGTCTGGTAGGCCGCCAGCTTGTCCTCGGTCATCCCGCCGCCCCAGAAACGTTTGCGGTTCAGACGCACGTACCAGTTGGAGAGGTTTTCGCACACGAACTCCTGGATCATGCGGGCCGCAGGGGTCGGATCGTAGCCTTCGAGCGACGCCGTGACGTCGGCCACCAGCGTATTGAGCAACGAAACGATCCAGCGGTCGATCTCCGGCCGGCGGGCGACGGGCACCTCCGCCTCGCGCCCCGTGAAGCCGTCGACATTGGCGTAGAGGGCGAAGAACGAGTAGGTGTTGTAGAGCGTGCCGAAAAACTTGCGGCGCACCTCGTCCACCCCGTCGCGGTCGAATTTGAGGTTGTCCCACGGCTGCGAGTTGGTAATCATGTACCAGCGCGTAGCATCGGCGCCGTAGCTGTCGAGCACTTCGAACGGATCGACGGCGTTGCCCAGCCGCTTCGACATCTTGTTGCCGTTCTTGTCGAGCACCAGCCCGTTGGAAATGATATTCTTGAAGGCTACCGAATCGAACAGCATCGCGGCGATCGCATGCAGCGTGAAGAACCAGCCGCGCGTCTGGTCGACGCCCTCGGCGATGAAGTCGGCGGGAAAGACCTCGCCGAAACCCTCCCGATGCTCGAACGGATAGTGCTGCTGCGCATAGGGCATGGCGCCCGAATCGAACCACACGTCGATCAGGTCGCTCTCGCGGCGCATCGGCTCGCCCTTGGACGAGACGAGCACGATCTGGTCCACATAGGGACGGTGCAGGTCGATCTTGGCATAGTTCTCCTTCGACATGTCGCCCACACGGAACTCCTTGTAGGGATTCTCCTTCATCACGCCGGCCGCGACCGCGCGCTCGATCTCGGCCGTCAGCTCCTCCATCGAACCGATGCATTTCAGCTCGGAGTAATCCTCGGTGGCCCACACCGGCAGCGGCGTGCCCCAGTAGCGCTCGCGGGAAAGGCCCCAGTCGATGACGTTATCCAGGAAGTTGCCCATGCGGCCTTCCTTGATGTTGTCCGGCATCCAGTTGACGGCGCGGTTGTTGCGCATCAGCGCGTCGTGCACGGCGGTCATCTTGATAAACCAGCTCTGGCGGGCGTAGTAGATGAGCGGCGTGTCGCAGCGCCAGCAGAACGGATAATCGTGCTCAAACTTCGGCGCTTTAACCAGCAGGCGGCGTTCCTTCAGGTCGGCCAGCACGAGCTTGTCCGCATCCTTGACGAACACGCCCGGCCACTTGGTCTCGTCGGTCAGGCAGCCCTGCGCATCCACCAGCTGCACGAACGGCAGGTTGTATTTGCGGCCCACGCGCGCGTCGTCCTCGCCGAACGCCGGGGCGATGTGAACGATGCCGGTGCCGTCGCTCATGGTGACATAGCTGTCGCAGACGACGTAGTGGAACTTTGCGCCCTCGCGCTCCACTTCGTAGAGCGGCTCATACTCCATGTATTCCAGTGCGCTGCCCTTCATGGTTTCCACGATGACGGGCTTTTCTTCCTTGCCGCCGAAGATGGACTCCACCAGTGCCCCCGCCATATAGTAGGTGTCGCCCTCGAAGGTCAGCTTCACATAGTCCTCGTCCGGGTTGACGCACAGCGCGACGTTGCTGGGCAGCGTCCACGGGGTGGTCGTCCACGCCAGCAGGTAGGTGTTTTCCTCGCCCTTGACCGGGAAGCGCACATAGGCGGACGTTTCCTTGACCGTCTTGTAGCCCTGCGCGACCTCGTGGGAGGACAGCGCCGTGCCGCAGCGCGGGCAGTACGGGACGATTTTGTGTCCCTGATACAGCAGCCCCTTCTTCCAGATTTCCTTCAGGCTCCACCATTCGGACTCGATGTAGTCATTCTCATAGGTGATATACGGATGCTCCATGTCCACCCAGTAGCCGACCTGATCGCTCATGACCTCCCAGTCATGCAGGTACTTCCAGACGGACTTCTTGCATTCCTTGATGAACGGCTCGATGCCGTACTGTTCAATCTGCGGCTTGCCGTCCAGCCCCAGCGTCTTTTCGACTTCCAGCTCAACGGGCAGACCGTGGGTATCCCAGCCTGCCTTGCGCAGGACGCTGTACCCCTTCATCGTCCAGTAGCGCGGAATCAGGTCTTTGATGACGCGCGTTTCGATATGGCCGATATGCGGGCGGCCGTTGGCGGTCGGCGGGCCGTCGAAGAACGTCAGCCGCTTTGCGCCGTCGCGGAAATGGAACGAACGGCGGACAATGTCCTTGTCTTTCCACAGCTGGGCGATTTCTTTCTCGCGCGCCGGGAAGTTCAAATCCTTGGCAACCTTGTTGTACATACCATGCACCTCATTCTTGTCGTCTCTGCTGCGGCGCAAACAAAAAAGTCCGCCCCAGCATGAAAATGCACTGGGACGGACGAAAATGCTTTTTGCGATTCATCCGCGGTACCACCCAACTTGACAGGCACGATGCCTATCCGCTCTGTGCAGGCGCACGCACCTGCTTTCTCGATAACGGGAGAACCCGTCTTTCCCTACCGCTCCGCCAGACTTCCGCCCGCGTCGCTTCGGAAAAGCGCGCTCCGGGGTGATTTGCCATCAGGCAGTCTTGACCGGGCTTACACCCTCCCCGGCTCGCTTTCCAAGGCTTGTCCTGCGCCGTCCCCATCCTTGCGCATTCCCATTCATTATAGCCGCATTTTCCCCTTTTTGCAAGGGGGATTTGCAAATTTTCAAGGGAGGCACCAGAGGCTCTGCCTCTGGACTCCGCAAGGGAGTTCCTCCCTTGACCCTTTCGCGCGATTGAGTTGTGCTTTCTTCCATAAGATATGCGCGTGTTGCGCGGGGATTTCGCGCCTGCGGGCGCAGCCCCCTGCAGCAACCAAAATCCATCCGCAAAGAAACGAAAAACCCCCGCGGCACACACCGCAGGGGGACACATTTCACTTGCTGGAAGCTGCCGCCTTCTCTGGATACAGCCGCTTCTGCAGCTTGCGGATGCAGGTAAAATAGCACGGGAACAGGAACAAATCCGCCAGTATCCACGCAACAGGGTTCGCAAAGCACGCGGCATCGTACCCCAGCGACGGGACAAGCAGCATCGCCACCACCGCGCGTCCGACAAGCTCCATCAGGCCTGCAATCATCGCAATCATGGTGTAGCCTAAGCCTTGAATGGAGAAGCGCACAATGTTCACAAACAAAAGCGGAATATACAGCGCACTGTTGATAATCAGGAACTGCTGCGCCATGTCGATGACCAGCTGGCGGTCGGCGCTGTCCTGACTGATGAACAAGCCCACCAGCGGCTTGCCGAAGAAATAAATCGCCACAAACGCGAGGACACAGTAGACACAGCCGATGATGGAGGATGCTTTCAAGCCCTGATTGATGCGGTCGAGTCTCTTCGCGCCGACGTTCTGCCCGGCGAAAGTCGCCATCGTCGAGGCGAGCGCATCAAACACGCAGCAGAAGAACATGCTCAGCTTGCCGCCCGCCGTGACCGCCGCAACCGCAATCGTGCCGATGCCGTTAACGGCATATGTCACCGTCAGAGAGCCAATCGCCGTGATGGAATACTGCAGACCGAACGGGATGCCCATTGCCAGCAGACGGCGGACAAACGGCGCACGGATGCGCTTGTCCTCCGGCTGCATTTTGAGGATGGTGAATCGCTTGCGGATGACCAGCAGACACCAGAGGCCGCTGATGAGCTGGCTGATGACGGTCGCCCATGCCGCACCCTCCACGCCCATGTGGAACGCAAGGATGAACGTGTAGTCCAGCACGATGTTGAGCAGCGCGGCAATCGTGATGGCGATAACAGGCGTTTTGCTGTCGCCCAGCGAGCGCATCACGCCGCCGCACATGTTGTACAGCACCGTAACCGGAATCGCGAAGAAAACCGGCTGGATATAGGCGACCGACAACGGCAGAATATCCTCCGGCGTATTCAGCATCCGCAGGAGCTGCGGCGCAAAGAAGCCGGTCAGCAGCCCCATCAGCACGGAAATCACCGCGCACAGGTACACGGAGTGCATCACATAGCGGCGCATTTCCGTCTCGTCCTTCGCGCCGAACGCCTGTGCAATCGGAATCGCGAAGCCGGAGCAGATGCCCATGCAGAAGCCGTTGATGAGGAAGTTCAGCGATCCGGTATCGCCCACCGCCGCCAGCGCCTCCGTGCCCAGTACGCCGCCGACAACCATGGTATCCATGAAGCTTGTACAGCTGCTGGAACAGGAAGCCGCCCAGCAGCGGCAGGGAGAATGTCAGAATCAGTTTCAGAGGCGAGCCCTGCGTCATGTCACGGGTCACGTTTTTCTGCGCCATGTGGATGTCCTTTCGTTGATGCAGGATAGGGGGAAAATCACGTTTCATTGTCTCCTATGGGGAACGCCTATTTATAGCACGTTTTTCGTCGGTTTTCAAGGGGGTTTGACAGGAATTTTTACGTCTTTTTCCCCCGTGTTTTTCGGGCGGAAAAGCGCCATTTTTCACGGCTGAAAGCGGTCATGTAACCGTTATGGTGTAACCTATGTGACGGAATCTGAAAATTCAATCGTATGCTATTGACATCATGCGATTGATTTGCTATAATCACCCCTGCTTCCATGAAAACATCAGCAAGGAGGTGTCCCATGGACAAGGAATTGGCGGGATTCGGCTGGTACATCAAGCGCATTGACAACGCCCTCGCCCGTGAAGCCTGCCGGAATGTCCAATCCCACAACCTGACGATGCAGCAGAGTCATCTGCTTTTCGTGCTGTCCGACGCGGAAAATCACACACGAACGCTCAAGGAGTTAGAGAGCATTTTCGGCTGCGCGCAGTCCACGCTGGCGGGGCTGGTGACGCGGCTGGAGAAGAAAGGGCTGGTAGAAGGCTTCACCGACCCGCGCGACCGGCGCATCAAGCATGTTCGCCTGACAGAAAGCGGCGCGGAAATGCGGCAGACGTGCCACAAGGACATTCTGCAATCCGAAAAGCGAATGTCCGCCGGAATGACGGAGGAAGAAAAGCAGCTGTTCCTGCAATGTCTGCAAAAGGTCTATGAAAATCTGAAGGACGACATGGACGAAACAGAGCATTAGAGTGTGTTTCTAAAATGAGACCGGTGCAGTTTCGAGCATATTTTCTTGCAATTCAAGGATGAAAACCGAAGGTTTACTGGCGGTAAATCGAGGTTTGAAGACGCGGAAGTGCAAGAAAAGATGCCGAAAATGCTGCCGGGCGAATTTAGAAACACACGCAAATTGCGGCGTTTTTCTCCATCCATCACGCCGAAAAAGGAGGATTTTGCCCATGTCGAACAAAGCGCGCGTCCTCAATCACCTGCAGGCGCTTAGCATTCCCTGCGAAGTTTACGAGCATCCCGCGGTTTTCACCATGGAGGAGTGCCTCGCGCTGCCCTACGCCGCGCCGGATGTCACCTTCTGCAAGAACATTCTCTTGTGCAACCGCCAGCAGACGGCATTCTATCTGTATGTGACCCTGCCGGACAAACCCTTCCGCACAGCGGACACGAGCAAGCTGCTGCATTCCTCGCGATTGTCGTTTGCACCGCCAAAGTGCCTGACGACGATGCTGGGGCTGGAATCAGGGAGCTTGTCGCCGCTGGGTCTGTGGTTTGACGAGGAGAAGCGGATTCAGCTGGTCTTTGACCATGATGTGAAGCGGGAAGGACGGCTTGCGTTCCATCCATGCGATAATACGGCGACGGTGGTGTTTGCGCAGGAGGTTTTCTGGACGCAGGTCGTGCCGACATTGGGGCATGAACCGATCTGGTTGTAAAGGAAGAAGAGCATGTGCCGCGGTTTGCAATGCTATGCTGCAATTGGGAACAGTCCTGATATATCCGCTTTTATCCTTCGGGGGTCATTTTTTTCATTGCAATCAGCGTTGCCAGCATGATTAAAGGGAATATACAGCCCGTCAGCAGACCCGCCCGAAGATTATCTCCGGCATGCTGCGAAAAATATCCCACCACACTCGGCCCAAATGCGCCGCCCATGTCCCCTGCCATTGCCAGCAGCGCAAACAGCGCCGTACCGCCTTTGGGAATCCTCGGAGCAGTGATGCTGATGCTTCCGGGCCACATAATACCCACTGAGAAGCCGCACATGACACAGCCAACTAAGCCCCAAATCGGCATTGCAGATAGACCGGCCAAAAGATAGCTCACGACGCAAATAACGCCCGATATAAGCATAAACTTTATCAAATCTATCTTTTCTCCGAATTTGCCATACAGCATACGCGAAATTCCCATTGTGGTTGCAAACAAGCACGCCCCTGCCAAATCGCCGACAGATTTCGTTAATCCTAATGCGGATTCTGCAAAAGCTGATGCCCACTGCGCCATTGACATTTCAGATGCTCCAGCACAAATCATAAGGATGATTGCAGCTGCAAAAATAGGCTTTTTCAGCAATTGACGCAGCGACATTCCTTGCCCGTCTTCTACCAGACGCTCAATCGGACAAGTAGCAAAATTGTAGATATTATACAGCGGAATAATTGCCCATACGCAAGCCAGTATCTGCCATTTGTCGATGCCGAAAATTGCAAAGTACAGCGTAGAAAGCAAAATCACGCCCACACTGCCCCAGCAATAGAAAGAATGAAGAAGGCTCATCACCTTTTCCTTATGTTCGAAGGGACAGGCTTCCACAATCGGACTGCACAGTACCTCAATAAGGCCGCTCCCGAATGCGTAAAAAAACACGCCGATCAGTATTCCGATATAGGGCGATACGATATTGGGTAAAACCGCAATGCCAATCAGACCAAGACCAGCTAACAGCTGCGACGCCACAATGGACTTTCGGTAGCCAATAGCATCTACATACTTTGCGCATATTAAGTCTACGACCAATTGCGTCACATAGAACACCGCAGGAATTAAGGCAATCTGACCCAGCGAAATGTTGAAATCAGAATGAAACGACCAAAAAAGCAATGGCGCAAAATTAGCGGCAATTGCTTGCGTGATGAGGCCAAGATAGCAGGCTCTTAAGGTTTTGCTGTAGTTCTTCATGACTCGAAGTGCTCCTTTCAGAATTCTCTTGAATAATATCACGTTTATTTTGGAATAGCAATTGACTTTTCCACCTTATTGTTGTACAATATCACAATGCAGAGGAGGTTGGCATGTTTGGAGAATAATAACGAATTGAAAATCATCACAGATGAAACGCTCATGGAAAAGCGAAACCACGGTCAACCGGCATTTCCGTTCCAATACTATCTGGAAGACATCTGGGATTTCGACTTTCATACGCTCGGTTGGCATTGGCATCAAGAAATTGAATTTGTTTATGTGCAAAGCGGCGAAGCACACTGCTGTGTCGGAAAAGATCGTTTTTCTCTGCCAGCAGGCAGCGGCCTATTTATCAATACGAAAATACTACATCAATTTACAGCAGAGCACCCCACCGTGATACCTAATATTGTTTTTTCTCCGGTGCTGTTAGCTTCACCAGAAAGTTTTGTATATCAACAATATGTTAAGCCATTGCTTGTTTCCGACATTCCCTATTTGGTTTTTGAGCCGCTTTCTTTATGGCATAAGGAGATACTTTCACTGCTGAATCAAGTTTTCAAAACACAAGAGCAGCCAAATTTCAGGGAGTTGACAACTTTGCGACTGCTGACCTCCATTTGGGAAGTGCTGTATGAAAATATGGAATCCAGGCTTCAGCAGGGGCAGCCTGTTAAAAGAGACCTCAATGCTTCTCGCCTGCAAATGATGATGAGTTTTATTCATAGTCATTATGCTGACCAGATTTCCCTTGCCGATATTGCAAATTTTGCCCATATAAGCAATAACAGTTGTATGCAAATCTTCAAAAATGGCATTCGCCAGTCTCCAGTTTCCTACTTAATACAGTACAGACTGAAAAAAGCCGCTGAACTGCTGGCAAACACGGAAATGAAGGTTGCGGTCATATCAGAAGAATGCGGATTTCACGATGTCCCATATTTTTACCGCAAATTCAAAGAAATTTACGGAATCTCTCCAATTGAATATAGAAAAAGCAACCTGTAATAGCATTTCCAGATAAGAAAGTGCCGAAATTCCCCCACAAATTCCCCTTTTTCGGGAATTTTCCTCCCCCTTCGTTCGTTTCATATGCAGGGCGCACATTTCCAGCCCTCATCCACCCCAGAGAAAAGGAGCATCACCCCATGCAGCACATTTGGAAAGTTTTGCTGACCTCTCTGCTGATTTTCGCCCTTGCCGCCACCGCTTGCCTCGCTGAGGACAGCGAAGCGCAGTATCAGGCATATTCCTACACCACTTTCAGCCTGCGCCGAACGCCCAGCGAGAGCGACCGCGGCATCAGCGTGCAGAAGAAGACAAAAATCCTCATTCTGGAATGGGACGACGCGTGGTGCAAGGTGCAGGTCGGCAATAAGGTCGGGTATGCCAAACCGGAATGGCTGTACCGCGTGCAGTCGCTGGATGCGCTGCATTACCCCCTGCAAAATCTGCCGCATCGCATGAGCGGATATGTAGAATTTTCGCAGGATACGCTGATTTCGGGTGGAAAATTCAAAGGCTGCACCGCGTCCGCCGGGCAAATCGCCTGTGTGGAAGCACAAGCGGACGGCGCGTACCTGCTGCCCGTCTGGCGCGGCGAGATGCAGCTGACGGACGAAATCGGCACCTATCATCCCTTCGCGGATTGGGAAACCGCCGAACCCGGCGACATCATCGGCGGCTTCACCACCTTCTACGGCGACCAGCAGGGGCAAGGCAGGGCAGCGGCACGCGAGCACAACATCAGCGAAGGTGTCAAGCGCATTGACGGCGTGGCGGTGGAGCGCGAGGAAACATTCTCTTTCAACGCGCTGTGTGCGCCATACCGCCATTCAAACAGCTATGAGCTTGCGCCGAATGTCAGCACGGACGGCTTCGGGTACGGCGGCGGGGTGTGTCAGGTGACGACGACGCTCTACAACGCCGCGCTGACGCTGCCGCTGCAAATCGAGGAGTGGGCGCTGCACAGCAAGCAGGGCGCGGTGTATGTGCCGCAGTTTTTTGATGCCGCCGTGGGCAATTACAGCGACTTCACGTTTGTGAATCTGCTGCCGTACGGAGTGCAAATTCATGCATCCGCGCAGAACGGCGTGCTGACGGTGCTGTTTTGCCGCGCGGAGGAAGATTCGCAGTAAAAAATCCACATGAAAAGAACCGGCATGTCCCGCCCTTGACGCGGATGTGCCGGTTCTTGTTTTGGGCATAGTTTGCCCGTCGGATACCATTGGCTGCTCTGCGAGCCTCAGCGGCGGCGGCGCATCACATCATCCGCCACCTCCAGCGTTGCCGCCAGTGCATTGTTGACGCGCTTCATCTCGCTCAGGTTATAGTCGCGCGGCCAGCTCATCATTTGGTCGCGTATTGCGCCACGAATGCGCTCTACCATTGCCTCGCCTTCCGGCATCAGCCCGACAAGCACCTTGCGCCGGTCTTTGTCGCTGCGCTGGCGTGAAATTAGCCCCCGCGCGCAGAGTGTTTCCACCAGCGGCGTCACATTCGGCTTGGCGATGCACAGCCGTTCACTGATTTCCCCAATGCTGATTTTCCCCTCGCGCAGCACGCAGAGCACCAGCAGGCTGGAAATCGGCATCTCCAGCGAATGCGCAATGTCATCAATGCGCAGGAAATACTTCGGCATTTTGTAGAGCGCCTCGAAGAGATTGTCTGTCATTCCCTCCATGAGCGCGGTATCGTCCGTCCAGACCTTTGGCATTCGTAAATCCCTCCAGTTTTCGTGAATCTCGGATAAATGATAATTCAATCCACGCTCCCCGCACAGGGAGTGACACCTTGCAGCTTGCGGAGGACAAAACGCTTGCGATTGAAACGAAGGGTCGCAAGAAACATCCCGCGTTTTCATGTCGTTGCGCGATGCCGCTATTTCTCGTTTTCCCTCATCTTCTGTATAATAGCATACTTATTTTCAGCGTGCAAGCGTGGTTGTACACGCTTTTTTGTGTTTTGCGAATTCTTACCCGTACTTTTTTTGTACTTTGCAGGCAGCCGTTGTTATACTATTTCCAGATAAGAATGCGCCAAGATGCGCCGCGAATTTTTCATTCTGGCTAACGTGAATGAAACGCAGCGTAGCAGCGCTACGCTAAGTGGAATGAGCGGACGCCAGAAGGGAAAAGGCGCAAGCAGATGGCGCAGGTGAATCTGGAAATAGTATTAGGTTCTTATTGTCCTGATAATTTTTCCTGTTCGTTTCCCGCGTTCCCTTTTTGCCCCTCCCGAATCATTTTTTCACACCGCCGTACCAGTTCTTCCAGCTGATTCAGGGATTCCGTCTGCGTGTCTGCCAGTCGGGCAACGACGGTATTCATGTAAAACTGCTTGTATGCACGCAGAACAAACGGATGGGTAATGCAGCTTTCCCGGTGGTCAGTGCGCAGGTCGTACCCGCTGCCGGATGACATGGTGATGAGCGCGCGCCCGTCATACAGCGCGACTTCGCCCATGGTGTACGGCAGCTTCTCCTGCGCAAAATAAAGGTGGAAAAACGGATTCTCGCGCGCCTGCTGCACCAGCACATCGAGGATTTGCTTGCGTTCCTTCGGCGTGAAATTGCGCAGGAAGTGCAGGTGGTCGCTCTGCCGCCCGGTGCGGACAAACTCCTCCATTGCCGCCTTGTTCAGCACAATGTATGTCGGGCGGCGGCGGCGCATCATGTTCGTCATCCGCGCCTGATGGATTTCCGCCAGTGCCGTCACATTCGGCTCGTACTCCTCGCGCGTCATCCCCATCCGCGCAAAGCCCTCCCGCACAACCGGGTAGAGCACCTCCAGCGGGATATACTGGAACGGCACGTCCGGGCGAATGTAGTAAATCGCCGCGCCATGCTCCATTTTGCAATACTGCTGCGTGTAGACAATGAAGTCCGAATTTTCATCGTTCAGCTGCCATAGCAGGCGTATGGGGGAAAAGCGCTCACGGTCGCAAAGCACCTTCCGGCTCATCCACAAATCCTGCGTCGACATGACCGTTGCGGTAAATTCGTTCTTTCCCAGCAGAAACAGCGCCACGGTACTTTCCGAGCCATCCTGATGCATCACATGGAAGGTCATCTGTCCCGTCCTGTAATGTGCCAGCCGCTCCTGCGGACAGTTTTCCGCATCCACCAGATAGGCATGATAGCACGGCTGATCCACCATCGGCTGAATGCCCACGAGGTTCGATACAATTTCGTCCTCCCCCGCGTAGATGAAGTGGTCGATACGCACGATCACCCGCTGCGCAACAGGGTGGATTGCCTCCTGCAATTGCCGGAACAGCCCCAAATCACAGCAGCCGAAAAGCAGTGCGTTCACCTTGAGCGCGCCGCAGAACAGCACTTGCAGATAATGCAGGAAGCTGTCCTCCTTTTCTGCACCAAGCGCATCCAGATAGCAGACCTTCGCGGGGGAAATCGGCTCACTGAATGCGCCGACGAGCTGCATCAGCGCCTGACGGCTCTTGTACTCGACCTCTCCGACAGTATCCATCTCCAGCGCACAATCCAGTGCCGCCCACTGCGCCTCCGTCAGCTGCTCCCCCATATGCTTGTGGAAGCTCTCCAGAAAACGGCGGTTCAGCTGCGGTGACGTTTTCCCCTTGAGGATGCGGAAGATGCTGTTCCGGCTGCGCATTTCCAGTCGGCGCGCAACTTCTGTCGCCGTCAGTTCCGTTTCGTTCAGCAGCCGCTGGAGGCACTGCGCAAAAGCAAGATGCTCGTTCACGCGCCGCCTCCTTCTGCCGCCATCCGCGCTTTAACAGGATGGTCTGCGTTTCCGCCTTCTTTGACCCACAATTTTATTTTACCACTCGCCAACAATTTGTCAAGCATTTTGGCAACAGATTTCCACTCCCGATAAATCGACGCACACTTTAATTCTCATTCTGTTTAATAATGTACGCTACCAGTCCAATTTCTCAGTTTTCATGCAGCATATAAATAAAGCAGTAAGTTTTCTTTGCAGATTTCCTGTCCTTATGCTATAATAAAGCCAGCGCTCCCAAAGGAGGAATTCCCCCCATGCAGAAAAAACATATGGAACGTTGCCTATTCACGCTGCTTGTTCTGCTGATTTTCGCGCTGACCATCTTGGGGCTATATCGCGTGACAAAGCATTCCGCTGCGCCCGCCTCGACCACCATCCCAGCCGTGTCCCCCGCGGCATCCCCCGCCGATGCTCCGACTGCGACCTTCTCGCCCACACCCACCCCCGTACCGTCGCCGACACCCACACTGCCCGACCGCGTGGATTCCTATGCTGTGCAAGGCATAGAAGTCGCGTCGCATCAGTCGGATACGATGCACTGGCGGATTGAGCGCATCGAGCAGGAGGGTGCCGTCTGCTATCTCACAAAAATCTATCTGCTTGACCCCGGCACGCAGATTCGCAAAGCCACCGCGAATTGGGAGCGTGACATCCAGTATCCTGTCGACATGGCGGCGAAAATTCCCGACGCGACGCTGTTCATCAACGGCAGCGGCTACGTCAGCCCCACCTTTCCCGAAATCCCGTCAAATTACCCCGGCAGCAGCCCGGATTACTACTATACGCCGCTGGGCAGCGTCACCGTCACAGACGGGCGGTTGTTCCGCTGCCTGACTGGCGTGCCGTACTACGGGCTTTCCCTCACCCGCGACGGGCTGCATATGCACGTCGGCGATGACCCGGCGGATGTGCTCGCCGCCAATCCCACGCAGACGTGGTCATTTTACATCGAGTGTCCGGTCATCCGCAACCATCAGTCCATCCTCGACCCAAACTGGCGCTTCACAAGCACGCCCGCCATGCGCACCATCATCAGCTGCATCGACGAGCACAATTTCATCCTGCTGACAGTCACGCGCGACGGCAGCAGCGCCCTGACCATGCGCCAGTGCGTTGACTACCTGCAATCCGCCTTCGACCCGCTTTGGACATACAATCTGGACGGCGGACCGTCAATTGCGCTGTACTACCGCCTTTCGCCGGAGCAGAACTGGGTTTGCGTTGCGGGCGGCACAAGCAAGGATGCGGACATTATGGCGTTCGCGGACTAAAATTTACGCACACAAGGAGGATTTCTGATGGCAAACGTGCTTTTACTCAACGGTTCTCCCCACGCGCACGGCGCAATTGACCTTGCCCTGACCGAAGTCGCCCAAACCTTGCAGGAATGTGGGCTGACGACTGAAATCGTCCACGTCGGTCAACAGGATATCCGCGGCTGCATTGCCTGCGGGCGCTGCGGCGTGCTGCACCATTGCGCATTTGACGATGCCGTAAACGCCCTCGCCCCGAAGTTCGAGGCGGCGGATGCGCTGATTGTCGGCTCGCCCGTCTACTACGCCAGCGCGAACGGCACGCTGACAAATCTGCTTGACCGCCTGTTCTACTCCACCCCGTTCGACAAGACGATGAAGGTCGGCGCGGCGGTTGTCTCCTGCCGCCGCGGCGGCGCAAGCGCGACGTTTGACCAGCTGAACAAGTACTTCACAATTTCCGGGATGCCAGTTGCATCGAGCCAGTACTGGAACAGCATCCACGGCAACAATGCGCAGGAAGCCGCGCAGGACGCGGAAGGACTGCAAGTCATGCGGACGCTTGGGCGGAACGTGGCGTTTCTGGTGAAAAGCATTGCTTTAGGAAAAGAAGCAATGGGGCTGCCGGAGAAGGAGAAACGGGTCGGGACGAATTTCATCAGATAAATCGCATAATAGCAAAAAAAAGGTTCAAGGTGTGATGTTCCTTGAGCCTTTTTTGCTTATTCTGCTGATTTTTCCGCGTGTTTATCCTCGTTTACTCCTCCGCCGAGAGTTCTTCCCACTCTGCGTATCGGCGCTCAATCTCATCTTTCTTCAGCTGATACGCTTTCGCCAGCTGCGCCGCCTTCTCCGCATCCTGATACGTCGCCGGATCAGCGAGCTGCGCCTCCATCTCCGCGGCTTCCTCCTCCGCGGTCGCAATCGCCTTTTCCGCCGCGGCAATCGCGTTCTTCTTCTCCCGAATGCGCTTCTCTTCCTCCCGCGACTTGCGCTTTTCCTTATCCATCGCGGTTTTCGTCATGCCCGCATTTTCGCTGTCCGGCGCTTGCTGACGATTGATTTTCTCAAAATAATCGTCGTAATTGCCCAAATACTCTTTCACGCCGCCTGCTTCCAGCACGCACACCTTCGTGGCAAAGCGGTTGATGAAGTAGCGGTCGTGGCTGATGGCGAGAATCGTACCGGGGAAGTTTTCGAGCGCGTCTTCCAGCACTTCGCGGCTGTCCATGTCGAGGTGGTTCGTCGGTTCGTCCAGCAGCAGCACGTTGTCCTTCTTCAGCATCAGCTTCGTCAGGGCGACGCGCCCCTTCTCACCGCCGGAAAGCGTCGAAATGGGCATCAGCACGTCATCCCCTGTGAAAAGGAACAGCCCCAACGCACCGCGAACCTCGGTCTGGTCAAGGCGGTGGAAGTCGTCCCACACCTCGTCCAGCACGGTCTTGTTTTCATGCAGATGCGCCTGATGCTGGTCGTAGTAGCCGATGTCCACGCCCGCACCGAAGCGAATCGTGCCGCAGTCAGGCTTTTCTTCGCCGACGATGCACTTGAACAGCGTCGATTTGCCCACGCCGTTATCGCCGATGAGCGCCACGCGGTCGCCCGCGCGCAGGTGCATCTTCACATGCTCAAAGAGCGTGCGCCCACTGAACCCCTTCGCGAGGTCGTCAATCATCAGCACGTCGTCGCCCGTTCTGCGGCGGACATCGAAGTGGAAGTGAATCGCGCTTTCATCCTTCGGTTTCTCCAAGCGTTCGACTTTCTCCAACCGCTTCTCCCGGCTTTCCGCCAGACGGATGGACTTCTCGCGGTTGAACTGCCGATAGCGCGCGATGATGGCTTCCTGCCGGGCGATTTCCTTCTGCTGCAGCTCATACGCCTTCATGCGAATCTCGAACCGCTCCGTTCGCTGCACCATGTAGGCGGAATAATTGCCGTCATAGCACTCCGTCGCGCCAAGGAGCAGCTCGCACATGCGGTCGCAAACGTGATCCATGAAATAGCGGTCATGGCTGATGAGCAGCACCGCGCCGCGGTAGGTGCGCAGATAATCCTCCAGCCACGCGATGGACTTGAGGTCAAGGTGGTTCGTAGGTTCGTCCAGCAGCAGCACATCCGGTTCAGTCAGCAGCATCCGCCCAAGGCAAAGGCGCGTCCGTTCGCCGCCGGAGAGCAGCGAAGCCATCTGTCCCTGCTGCTCCTTGCGGAAGCCCAGACCCGCCAGCACGCCCTGCACCGTCGAGCGCCAGCCATAGCCGTTGCTTTCCTCAAAGCGGCGGGTAAGCTGGTCGTACTGGCTGCCGAGGCGATGAAGGGATGCTTCATCGTGCGCATCCGCCATCTGATGCTCCAAGTCGCGCAGCTGCTGTTCCATGCGCTGCACCGGCTCAAAGACGCTTTCCAGCTCTTCCAGCACTGTCCGCCCTTCGCCGACCTGCCCCTGCTGGGCGAGGTAACCGAGCTTCAGCCCCTTCTGCATGGTCATCGTGCCGCCGTCCGCGGTTTCAATGCCGGCAATAATCTTCATGAGGGTGGATTTTCCGCAGCCGTTGACGCCGACAAGTCCCATGCGCTGACCATCCTGCAGCACGAGGGATGCGTCGCGAAGGACTTCATTTGTACCGAAACTTTTCTGAATGCCCTGCAAGGAGAGCAGAATCATCGCAAGTCACCTCCCGGTGAGGGTATCATTCACGCTCATCAGCGCGAGGTGGGTTCGCCTGATGGCATTTTTTCTTCCTAAATAAGATGCTTTTTTGTGCGGCAGGGGTTTCGCCTCTGCGGAGGCGGCAAGGGGGCTTTGCGGTCGCCCCCTTGACCCCTTCGCAGTGCACACCTATGTTACTGGGTTTAGATTGTTACTTGGGAGAACAAAAGGTACACAAACCAAAAAACTTCCGATAAAGCTCAATAAACATGGGTGCGCACCGAAGGTTTCCAAAGGGCGATCGCAGACTTCGTCTGTTTCCATTGCCCTTTGGTCGCTCCCGCAGGAGCGAAATCCCTGCGAATCATTACAGCAGATACTGCACCGCCATCAGCAGCAGAATCGCCGCCGACAGCATGATGTGACCGCGCTTCATCCGCATTTTTGCCGTGCGCGGCAAGGTCATCAGCGCCCAGATTCCCAGCGCCAGCGCCGCTGCGCCGCAAAAAATCAGCCACCCAGCGGACATGCCGCGCCAGAAGAGCGCGGATGCATTGTAAACAGCGTGCATTACCATCGGAACAAGCAGATTCCCCGTCCGCATGGCGGCGAGCGTCAGCGCACCGCCGAAGAGCAGATGTGCCGGGAGTGCCGCCAAATTGCCGTGCATGAGTGCGAAGAACAGCGTTGTCAGCAGCCATGCGCCAAATCGGCTGCTGCTGTCCAGCAGCGTTTGCAGCACGACGCCGCGGAACAGCGCTTCCTCCAGCACTGCCGGAAGAACCGCCAGCGCCAGCAGCTGCAAGCACCATTCGCCTGCGCTGTCCGCCGCCGCAATTTGACGCTCCGGCGCGGAAAGGAAATTGCCCCACAGCTGCGTCAGCGGTGTCACCAAGGCACGCATCGCCAGCCCCAGCACCGCCGCGCAGAGCAGCAGACCGATGCTCAGCCGCATTGCTCCCGTGCGCGCCGAACGGCCGCGCCGCATCAGCAGCGCCGGAAGCCCAATCAGCAGCGCTTCCTGCGCCATTGACAGCAGCAAGCGCGTATTTTGATGCAGGTCGTGCGGAAGCATCAGCGCCAGCAAGCGCTCCAGCAGCAGCTTGACCGCCGTCAAAATCAGCAGCACCATCAGCAGCGTCGTCGCCGCGTCGGTTTTCCGCCCCGCGCGCGTCATTTGCCGTCCCCCAGCGTGTAGATATTGCCAACACGGTCGCGCAGGGCGACATCCAGCGTCAAATCCTGCCCCAGGCGGATGCCCTCGCGCGTCATTCGGTCTTCGCTGATGTGGTATGCCAAGCTCGGCGTGTTATTCTCCCCGCTCAAATGACCAAGGATGACGTTTTTCGTGCCGCTCTCGGCGATTTGCAGCAGCGCATCCGCACAGGCGGCGTTGCTCAAATGCCCGCGATTGCCCAGTATACGCTGCTTCAGGCGCTCATTGTAATGGTCGTTGTGGCGGAGCATATCGGGGTCATGGTTGCTTTCCAGCAGCACCAGCGAGCTGCCTGCCACCGCGTCGCGGACGCTGCGCGGGAAATGGCCGAGGTCCGTCGCCGTCGCGATGCTGAGTCCCCCGCCCCACAGCCGATAGCCGACCGGGTCAGCCGCGTCATGCGGGATGGAGAACGGCACGACACCGACATCGCCGATATAGAAATCCGAGAACGTATCGAACGTTCGGCGGAGTTCCGGGGGAATTTTGCCGACCTTTGCGTCCATCGCGTTCCACGTCATCTCGGTGGCATAGACGGGGATTTTATGCTTCCGGCACAGCACGCCCGCGCCGGAGATATGGTCAATATGTTCGTGGGTGATGAGAATGGCGTCAATGGTGTTGCCATCAACGCCAATCATATCCAGTGCTTCATCAATCATTTTGCCCGACTTTCCGGCGTCGATGAGCAGGCGGGTTGCGCCGTACTGCACGAAGAGGCAGTTGCCGCTCGAACCGGAGTAGAGGGGGCAGAAAATCATTTCCATTGGATTCCTTTCTGGATTCCTGTGCTTACCTTTTTCTCTGCGTTTTTCTCACGCGTGCAGACAAAAGGTACACTAACGGAAAAAACTTCCGATAAAAACCAACTAACTTAGATGGGGATGCGAAGCAGTCCAGAGGGCGATCGCAGACTTCGTCTGTTTTCATTGCTCTCTGGTCGCCTCCGCAGAGGCGAAACCCTGCATAAGCACGCGAAAACAGTATGAAGAAGTCACCAACGCAATCGCGAAAAGGGTGTCGAGAGGGGCGAAGACCCTTCGCAGGTGCAAGGCAGCGCCCTGCCGGGGTCAAGGGGCAAAGCCCCTTGCGGAGTCCAGAGGCAGCGCCTCTGGTCACACATCCAAGTGCTTCGCCACGCGCTCAGCTTCGGGGGGCGGGGTCATGTAGTCCGCGCCAAAGAGGATGGTCAATACCTCGTCCCATTTCGCGGGAATCAGCACGTCGATGCCTTCAAAGGGGACGACAATCTTCTCCGCAAACTGGTCGGGATGCCAGATGTGCATCATCAGCTCAAACGCACCGTTGGACATGCACAGGTCGTTGCCCGTCTTCTCCTGCCGCGAAACCTGCTCGTACCAGCGCGTTTTCGTCTTCACCGAGAACGGCAGACCCAGCACATGCGTGCCGAAAATCAGAATCTTGTTCTTCCAATTAAAGCGCGACCAGTCCACGTTCTTTTTCAGCATCCCCTGCAATGTGTGGAGCTTGAAGAACCACCACTTGCGCTGAAACCCTTCCGGCGGCACGGGGTCAAGAATGAAAAAGTCCGTGAACGCCGCCGCTTTCTCCGGATCGCGGTTCATCACGCGCGGCGTCCATGTGTCCAGATACGTCAGCTCGAAGCGCTTGTCGCACTCCTTCGGGTAGATTTCGCGGAACTTCTGGAACTCCTCGCGCGTCATCAGCAAATCCACGTCGTCATCCCACGGGATGAACCCCTTGTGGCGCACCGCCCCCAAGAGCGAACCGCACATCATATTATAGGAAATATTGTGCTTCTTGCAAACAGCGGTAATGTCCCGCAGCTGCTCCAATAATTCCGCGTGAATCTCGTCCAGCGACAGCTTCTTTTCTTCCTGCTGCACTTTTTATTCCTCCCGAAGCCACTGCGCCGCCCGGCGGGCAATCGCTTCATCATCCATCTGATACTGCGCGCGCAGATACTGCTGCGTGCCCACAATCGTGGAGTATACGTCCTCCATGCCGATGCGGTGGATGCGGCAGGGATTCCCTGTCTCCGCCGCAACCTCGCAGACCGCCGAACCGAATCCGCCGACGATGGAATGTTCCTCCACCGTCACGATGTGGCGGAAGCGGCGCGTCAGCTCCGCAATCTTCTCCGCGTCAATCGGTTTTAGGCACGGGAAGGACACGACTTCCGCCGAAATGCCGCGCTCGGCTAATTTCTTGCCCGCGCTCACCGTCTGCGTCAGGATGCCGCCAGCGGATAGAATTGCGATGTCCGTGCCCGTTTGCAGTGTCAGCGCTTTCGGCATCTGCCAGTCCGTCACCGGCTGCTCGTGCAATGTCGGCTCGCCGCCGCGCCCCAGACGCAGATAGCACGTTCCGGGCGTTTTCAGCATCACCGGGACGATGGCTTCCACCTCCGCCGGATCACCGGGCGTAAACACCGTCACTCCCGGCAGTGCGCGCATAATCGCCATATCCTCCGTCGCGTGGTGGCTCATGCCCAGACTGCCGTACACAAAGCCGCCGCCGACGCAGACGACCTTGACATTCAGATTGTGGTACGCGCAGTCGTTGCGAATCTGCTCCAAGCAGCGCAGGGTCGGGAAATTACCGATGGAGTAGGTCAGCACGGTGCGTCCTGTCTTCGCCAGCCCCGCCGCCAGACCCGTCATGCTCTGCTCGGCAATGCCCGCGTTCACAAACTGCTCCGGGTACGTCTCCCAGAACGGCTTCAACACCCCGAAGCCCAAGTCTCCCGTCACCAGCATCAGGCGGTCATCCTTCGCCGCCTCGCGCATCAGCGCCCGTGTAAATGCGTCTCTCATGGCCGCTGTGCCTCCAATTCCGCCAATGCCGCGTCGTATTCCTCACCCTGCGGCGTGCGGTAGTGCCACAGGATGTCGTTTTCCATAAAGGAAACGCCCTTGCCCTTCGTCGTCACGGCGATGACGACCGTCGGCCGCCCGCTGCCGCGGTTGTCCTGCGCCTGACGCAGCGCCTTCTCCACCGCGTCCACGTCGTTGCCGTCCGTCTCGATGACGTTCCAGCCGAACGCGCGCCATTTGTCGCCGAAAGGCTCCAGCGCCAAGGTGTTTTCGCAGAAGTCAAGGCTCTGCATCCGGTTGTGGTCGATGATGGCAATCAGATTATCCAGCTTATACTGATGCGCTTGCAGTGCCGCTTCCCAGACCGAGCCTTCGTCGCACTCGCCGTCGCCCAGCACGCAGTACACGCGCCAATCGGCGTTGTCCTTCTTGCCGCCCAGCGCCATGCCTGCCGCCACGCTCAGCCCATGACCCAAAGAACCGGTGGAAAACTCCACACCCGGCACGCCCTTGTGGCTCACATGCCCGGACAGGCGCGAGCCGTTGGCGTAATGGGTGGAAAGCTCCTCCACCGGGAAAAAGCCGCGCTCCGCCAGCGCCGCATACACCGACGCGCCCGCATGACCCTTGGAGAGAATCAGCCGATCGCGATTTTCCCACTGCGGATTCTTCGGGTCAACGCGCAGGATGCGGGTGTAGAGCACCGCCATAATCTCCGCGACTGAAAAAATTGCGCCGATGTGACTGCCCCGGCTGATGTGGGTCATTTCCAGCCCGTGACGGCGGATGAGCCACGCCAGCGTCTTGGGGTCGGACGTGTCAATCGGCGCGCCGTGAAACGCCGAATGTGTTTTCTCCGTGTAGGACGTACTCATTTCTGCGGCTCCTTTGCTCCCTGCTCGTGCTTTTCGTCCGCCATCTTCTTCGCCTTGCCGAACACGCCGCCAATCGTCTCGAAGAACAGTTCCACGTCCAGCGGGAAGGACTGATGCAGCGCATACTCCACGCGCAGGCGGTTCTTCTCCGGCAGGATGTACTTTTCGAAGTTCTCCACCGGATTTTCCGTGCCGACGATTTCATCCTGCGCGATATAAACGATGGACGAGCGGTCAGTGATGCCGGGACGCACCCAGAGGATGCACTCCTGCTCCTTGGTGTACTGCGTGGTGTACAGCAGCAGCTCCGGGCGCGGCCCGACAAAGGACATGTCGCCCTTCAGGATATTGAACAGCTGCGGCAGTTCATCAAGTTTCAAGCGGCGCATGACCTTGCCCGCGCGGGTAACGCGGCTGTCGTTGAGCGCCGTGCAGCCGCCGGTCTTATCCGCCCCGACGACCATCGAGCGGAATTTATAAATATAGAACGGCTGATTATGGTATCCACCGCGCACCGCCTTATACAGCACAGGGCCGGGGCTGTCGAGCTTGACCCAAATGGCCAGCGGCAGCATGATGATGCAGCCGGGGATGAGCAGAATCAGCGCAAACAGGAAGTCAATGATGCGCTTGACAACGTGGCTGTAAAACGGATGGGACAGCGGCCCATCCCAGCGCGGCATTTGCGGAAGTGGTTGCTTTGACACGGGAATCATCTTCCTTTTCTTCTATGAAACGCTTGGTGTTGGAACATCATAGCTGACCCATTCGAGTTTCATTTCATCAGGTCAGGCTGATTCGTCGGCGAAATCCCTGCGCAGCTCAGTCGTGATGCAGCTGATGCAGCAGCTCATAAACCTGCTCCAGCTCCTCCGCCGAGTAGTATTGCAGCGTGATTTTGCCCTTCTTCTGATTGCCGGTAATCGTCGCGCGAACGCCGAACGTCTCGCGGCAGAACGTTTCCAGCTCCGTCAGCTCCGCAGGCAGAGAATGCGCCTTCTGCGGTGTTTTGGGCAGCGTCGGAGTGCTCTTGCGCATCAGCGCGACCGCGTTTTCCAGCTGTCGGACGCTCCACTCGTTCGTAATCGTCTGCCGTGCCAGCGTCATCTTCATCTCGTCCGATTCCAGCCCCGCCAGCACACGCGCGTGACCTGCGCTCAGCGTCCCTTGCCGCACCATCGTGATGATGTCCTCCGGCAGCATCAGCAGACGCAGCAGGTTCGCCACGGCAGGCCGGCTCTTGCACAGCCGTGCCGCTACTGCTTCCTGCGTGTAGCCGCATTGGCGCATCAACGTCTGGATGCCCTGCGCCGCTTCAATCGGGTTCAGGTCTTCGCGCTGGAGGTTCTCAACCAGTGCGATTTCCATCTGCGTCGGCACATCCATCTCGCGGATGATGCAGGGCACACGGTCAAGCCCCGCCATCCGCGCAGCGCGCCAGCGGCGCTCACCCGCAACGATGCGATAGCGCCCGCCGTTCATCGGCACCACCAGAATGGGCTGCAAAAGCCCCTGCTCCCGGATGGACTGCGCCAATTGCGCGATGCTTTCCTCGGAGAACGCCCGCCGCGGCTGGTCGGGATTCGGGTCAATGTCCCCAATCGCGATTTCTTGTCCGCCGCCGGATGTCATCATGTCTACTTCCGGCAGCAGCGAATCCAAGCCGCGCGCCAGTCCGTGGGTCTTCTTGGGCATAACAAATCGACTCCTCTGTCATTTCCGTTCCGCCGGATGAAAAGGTAAAAGATGATTACAGCTTAAATTCTTTCACCTTGATGTTGTTGCGCTTGAGAACTTCCTTCGCCAGATTGACGTAGGCGACGCATCCCGCGCTCCGCTTGTCGTAGACGTGGATGGGTTCGCCGTGGGAGGGCGCTTCGCCAAGGCGGACGCTGCGCGGAATCACCGTCGCGTACACCTGCTTCTTGAAGTGCTTCTTCACCTCGTCCACCACCTGCAAGCCCAGATTCGTCCGTCCATCCAGCATCGTCAGCAGGACGCCCTCGATTTCCAGATGCGGATTGATGGTCTTTTTGACGCGGGAGATGGTGTTCATCAGGCTCGCGACACCTTCCAGCGCATAATATTCGCACTGAATCGGGATGAGGACGCTGTCCGCCGCGCCCAATGCGTTGATGGTCAGCAGCCCCAAGGACGGCGGGCAGTCGATGAAGATGAAGTCGAAATCCTGCTGAACGGACTGCACGGCGGTTTTCAGGCGGTATTCACGCTTCTCGACCTCGACGAGTTCGAGTTCCGCGTTCGCCAGCCGAACGTCGCTGCCCGCAATGGACAGGTTCTTGAACTCCGTCTCTTCCATCACGTCCGCGAGTTTCATGCGCCCCATGATGACTTCATAGATGCTCTTGTCATCGACTTCCATGCCCAAGCCGGATGTCGTGTTGCCCTGCGGGTCGAGGTCAATCATCAGCACACGCTGCCCCATTGCCCCCAGCAAAGCGGAAAGGTTGACGGCGGTGGTCGTTTTGCCGACGCCGCCCTTCTGGTTGATTATCGCAATGACCTTCGCCATGTTCTCACCTCATCCGGGCGTTTGCGCGCCCTCTTTCGGGTCTTTCCTATTTTAACATCCTACTTATTATACTGCCTTTTACAGTGCTTGTAAAGCACTTCGCAGGAGTTTCGCGCCTGCACCCGAAGGGGTGGAGGGTGTGACCGCAGACTTCGTCTGTTTTCATTGCCCCCTCCTCGCCTCCGCAGAGGCGAAACCCTCTGCAACAAACAAAGTCAATTGGCAGAAGTGGCATCCTTCCCCGCTTCCAATTTAATAATGGAGGAAAGATTCTCCACAATCGCCCTCGCAATCCACGGTTTGTTCATCGTGTAGAGGTGAATGTGTCCCACCCCGTTGGCAACCAAATCCACAATCTGCTCCGTCGCAAAGGCGATGCCCGCCTGCGTCATCGCCTGCGGATCACCCGCGAAACGGTCGGCAATCGCCGCAAACCGCGGCGGCATAATCGACCCGGACAGCTTCACCACCCGCGCCACCTGCCGCGCGTCGCAAATCGGCATGATGCCCGCGCAGACCGGAATATCCATTCCCGCGCGCTGCATCCGATACAGGAAATTGTATAACAATCCGTTGTCGAAGAACATCTGCGTCGTCAGGAAATCCACCCCGGCATCCACCTTCCGTCGCAGATAATCCATGTCCTTCGCGCGGCTGCCGCTCTCCGGGTGTCCCTCCGGATAGCACGCCGCCCCAACGCAGAAATCCCCCTGCTGGTGGATGAAGTCAATCAACTCCGCCGCATACGCGAAATCATGGCACGGCTCGCCCTCCTTGGGCAGGTCGCCGCGCAGTGCCAGCACGTTCTCCATCCCAGCGGTCTTCATGTCCGCCAGCACATGCTGCACATGCTCCCTTGTCGACTGCACACACGTCAGGTGGCACAGCGGCGTCACGCCCGTTTCCGCCACCGCCTTCGCTACGGCGATGGTATGCCCCGGCGTGCTGCCCGCCGCGCCGTAGGTCACGGACATAAAGGACGGATGCAGCCCGGCAATTTCCTGCGCCACGGCGGACGCCTGTGCGATGCCGTCAAAGTGCTTGGGCGGGAAAACCTCGCACGACAGGGTGATTTCCTTCTCATTCAGGATACTTGCAATGCGCATCGGCTGTTCTCCTTTGGGCGTGATGCTATCCGCTGGTTTTCCAGCCGAAAATACGCCACTTTTCATGATACCGCAACCGTGTCGGCATGTCAAGGAATCCGTAATGTTTTTTTGCCGCATCCTCTTGCAAATTTGTCAAAAGCATGGCATAATCAGGGCAAAGAAACGAGGAGGAATATTCGCAATGGCTACGGCACTATGGCTGCGCACGATTCGGCATCACCGCATTGACCGGCAGGCGGTTGAGCCTTGCACGCGCGACAATCCGCACGACGCGCTGGAGGAAGCGTGTCGGAAGCTGGACATTTCTCACCCGATTTGGCTGGACAAGAATGAGCGGGAGTGGGAAGAGTTTGGGCAGACGAGGTTTTTGCCGGATGCGTTTTTAGATTCGGTGGATTTTGACCGGATGGAGATTGAGTATATTGATCCGGATGCGAAGAAGAAAAGGTCAAAAGACCCGCGCAACGCTTTCTAACGATTGGAAATCAACAATGTGCAATGAGCAATTCAGCACCGAAGGCTTCCACCATCAGCACAAAAAAACAAATCTACTATAAAGGAGGATTCTTCTCATGGATACCACTCGCTTCACGCACCCTATCGACCTCCACGCCGTTTCCATCACTGACCCGTTCTGGCAGCGGGAAACGGAACTCGTCCGCCGCGAGGTTATCCCCTACCAGTGGGACGCGCTCAATGACCGCATCCCCGGCGCGGAAAAAAGCTGGTGTATGCATAATTTCCGTTTGGCAGGGCGCATCATGGCGCAGTACCGTCAGCAGGGCGCGCAATATACGCCCCAGGCGTACACCTACCGCGGCTACGATGCCCTTCCCGATGACCCCGCGCACCCGGATGAGGACAAGTTCTACGGCTTCGTGTTTCAGGATACTGACTTCAGCAAGTGGATTGAAGCCGTCGGCTATTCCCTGATTCAGCACCCCGACAAGGCGCTGGAAGCCACCGCTGATGAAGCCATCGACGTTGTGTGCGCCGCGCAGACCCCCGAAGGCTACCTTGACACCTACTACATCATCAACGGCATGGACGGCGTGTTCCAGAGCCTCCGTGATCATCACGAACTGTACTGCTTGGGTCACCTGATTGAGGGTGCTGTCAGCTACTATCAGGCAACAGGCAAGGACAAGCTGCTGCGCGCGGCATGCCGGTTCGCGGATTACGTTGCGAATTTCTTCGGCACGGCGGATGGGCAGTGCAAGGGCTATCCCGGCCACGAAATTGCGGAAATGGCGCTCGTCCGCCTGTACGAGGTGACGAAGGACGAGAAGTACCTGCGCCTCAGCCGCTTTTTCATCAACGAGCGCGGGCAGGAACCGAACTACTTCGTTGAGGAAGAGCGCCGCAATGCCGAACGGGAACATCGTCCAGTTCGGAGCGTCAATCTTGCCTATCATCAGGCCGTCAAACCCGTCCGCGAGCAGGACGAAGCCATGGGACACGCCGTCCGCGCGGTGTACCTGTATTCCGGCATGGCGGATGTGGCGCGCATGACCGGCGACGACAGCTTGAAATCCGCCTGCGAACGGCTCTGGCGCAGCATCGTGCAGGAGAAGCTGTACATCACCGGCGGCATCGGTGCAACGCAGATAGGCGAGGCATTCTCCTACGCCTACGATCTGCCCAACGACACCGCGTATTCCGAGACGTGCGCCGCCATCGGCTTAGCTTTCTTCGCGCGCCGGATGCTGCAAATGTCCCCCCAGCGCGAGTACGGCGACGTGATGGAGCTTGCCCTGTACAACACCGTCCTGTCCGGTATGGCGCTGGACGGCAAGAGCTTCTTCTACGTCAACCCGCTGTCCGTCGTGCCGTCGGCGTGCCACGCGGATTCACGCCTTCAGCACGTCAAAACCGTGCGGCAGAAGTGGTTCGGCTGCGCGTGCTGCCCGCCCAATATCGCGCGCATCGTGTCCTCCATCGCCGCGTATGCCTTCACGGAGAATGAGGATACGCTGCTGACCCACCTCTACCTTGGCGGCAGCATCCGCAAAACCTTCCCCACGGGTACGCTGACGCTCTCGATTGCGTCGGATATGCCGTGGGACGGGCACATCACCGTCACGCTTCATGCGGATTCGCCTGTGTCCGGCACGCTTGGCTTCCGTCTGCCGGGCTGGTGTCCCAATCCGAATGTGACGGCGGATAAGCCCGTTCGCGTGGCGGATGGCTATGCGTACCTCTCCGGCGATTGGCACGACGGCGAGACGATTGTGCTGGATTTCCCGATGCCCGTGCGCCTAAACCGCGCAAACAACCGCGTCCGCGAGGATATGCGGCAGGTCGCTGTCACGCGCGGCCCCGTCACGTTCTGCGCTGAGCAGGCGGATAACGGCGAAAACCTGCATCTGCTGCGCGTGAATGCGGAAAAATTCGGCAAGGACGGCGAAGGCGTGCAAGTCCTGCCGGATTCGCGCTTCGGTCATCGTACGGTGAAGCTGCTTGTGCCGGGCTTCCGTCAGCAAGAGGATGCGGAAGGCGTGCTGTACGCCGCCTACCAGTCCGCCGAGGAATCCCCCTGCCAGATTGAGCTGATTCCCTACTACGCGTGGTGCAACCGCGGCGAAGGCGAAATGCGCGTGTGGCTGAACGTATAAAGAGGAGGCGCAAGGGGCTTTTCCCCTTGACCCCAGCAGGGACGCTGTCCCTGCACCCTGCAAGGGACTTCGTCCCTTGACCCTTTCGCGCGATTCAGTTGGTTTCGCGATCATACTGTGTCCGCGTGTTTATCCACGACAAAAAACGGGATTGCCCATATGTGGGGCAGTCCCGTTTTGGTTTGGAGAATATTTACTTGTTCTCTTCCGCCGGCGCATCGGTCTTTTCTTCGCCCGACGCAATGGCAATCTTGCGCGCCGTCTTCGGTGCTTCCGCCTGCATCTTCGGCAGGGTCACGGTCAGGATGCCGTGTTCGCACTTCGCGGTAATGTCATCTTCGCGCACGCCTTCCAGCGAGAAGCGGCGCTCCACATGACCCGTGCGGCGTTCGGAGTACAGGTAGCCTTCGCGGTTATCCTTCTTTTCGCTGTTGATGTCGGCGGCGATGGTCAGCACGCCGTCCTCGGCGGTCAGGGTAATGTCATCCTGCTTTACGCCCGGCAGTTCAGCCTCCAGCACATAGGCATCGGGCTGTTCCTTCACATCGACGCGGAAGCCGGCAGTGCCGACCATATCGCTCATGTCGAAGAAGTTGCGGAAGAAGCGGTCACTGAGCATATCATCCATAGAGGTATTCATCAGGTTGCGGGCAGCACGGAACGGAATCACATTGAACATAAAACAGACCTCCTTGCGTCAGCGTTCGCTGGCGGTTACAATAACAATCAATCCGGGGCATCTGCTTCGGGCGGTCATTCGTCCGGGGCGATTTCCCTTCGCGGTTCTCTTTCCTGAACCGTGATTGTATTGTACTACGAAGGTCAAAGAAAGTCAATAGGCAGAAAGGTCAAATATTGAAAACGTTCTGTAAACAGTTTGCAGCCAAATTATGAATTACAGCGTGTCCGCCCGCACCAGCAGCCGCTGCATCACCGGCAGTACCGTTTCCGGGGCGCCGCTGGTTTCAAGGGTGATTTTCCCCGGCGTTTCCCGCGTGCAGAGCAGGTCATTCTCCGTCAGCACCCGCCGCAGCTGGCGCGCCGTACCCTCGTTGCCGTCCAGCACCTGCACATTTTCCGGCAGAATCTCCCGCAGCAGGGGGCGCAGGAACACATAATGCGTGCAGCCAAGCACCACCGCATCCACCGTGCGCAAATCATACGGGTGCAGCAGTTCCAGCAGATAGCGCCGCGCCTGCTCGTTGGCTTCCTGCTCCACCAGTTCCATCAGACCGGGGCAGGGCAGCGGTATCGCCCCTTCGCCGTAGCGCGCATAAAGCTGCTGAAACTTCTCCAAGCGCAGCGTCATCGGCGTGGCCAGCACCAGGATGCTTCCGCCGTGGCGCAGGGCGTGGGCAGGCTTAAGCGCGGGTTCCATGCCCAGTATCGGCAGTTCATACGTCTCCCGCAGTTCCTTCGCGGCGACAGCGGTCGCGGTGTTGCAGGCAATCACCACCGCCTTGACGTGATTCGAGAGCAGATGTGTCATCACGCGCGTGACGCACGCCATCACCTCTTCGCGCGGCTTTGTGCCGTAGGGGGCGTGCAGCGTGTCGCCGAAATACAGAAAATCCTCCTGCGGCAGTTCCCGGCGCAGGGCGCTGAGGGTGCCGATGCCGCCGACGCCGCTGTCAAACACGCCGACGGGGTTCTGATTGCCCATCATCCTTTGTCCTCCCTGTTTTGCTTCTTTTTTATTATACGCCGATTGCGCCGGAAATGCAAATCACGGTTGCGCGGCGCGGAAAAAGCGGTTATAATGGAAACCGGAAATCAATTATACGATTTTCGGATGAGAATGCGCCAAGATGCGCCGCGAATTTCTGCATTCTGGCTAACGCGAATGAAATGCAGCGCAGCAGCGCTACGCTAAATGGAATGAGCGAACGCCAGAATCAAAAAGGCGCAAGCAGATGGCGCAGGCGAATCCAAAAATCGTATTGGAGGAAAAACGCATGGATTTGAATGTGGAAATCCGCTTGGGCGATGTTGTGCAGACGCGCAAGCAGCATCCCTGCGGCTCGAACGAGTGGACAGTCATCCGCACGGGTGCGGACATCAAGATAAAGTGCAGCGGGTGCGGGCGCATCGTGATGATGGATCGTGAGACGTTCCTGAAGCGCCGGAAAAAGCTGATTTCGCAAGGGCCTGAACCCGTATGAGCGACGCGCTGCTGTTTTTTGTGTGCCTTGCGGCGGTGCTGTGCATCCGGCAGTTCATCGGCTGCGCGGCGGTGGTCAAGGGGCGCAGTATGCTCTCCACCCTGCATCCGCGCGACGTGATGCTGGCGGTGCGTCCGCCGCTGCTTTACCGGCACATCCGCCGCGGGGACATTGTGCTGTGCCGCTATCCGGGGCGGTACTGGCGGAATCTCCGCTTCGTGCCGCAGACGTTCGTCAAGCGCGTGGTGGGTCTGCCGGGTGAGACGATTGAAATTGCGGACGGTGTCGTACTGATTGACGGCGAACCGCTTTCTGAGCCCTACCTCGACCCGGCGCACTGCCGCTTCCGCCGGAGTATGCCGCCGCGAACGCTCGACACAGATGAGTATTTCGTCATGGGCGACAACCGCGATAATTCCAACGACAGCCGAAGCGTCGGCGCACTCAAGCGCACCGCCATTCGCGCCCGCGTCGCCAAAGTGCTGTTCCGTCTGCCCTCGCGCAAGCGGAAAAAGCGGCGCTGAATGGGACAAGAGCGCCCACATTGTTACAAAATGTGCCTTGTGTGCGCCTGAAAAGTATGGTATAATGAACCCGAACGAGTATTTCCAACGAAGGCTGGTGATTTCTGATGCGGAAACTGTTTCCGATGCTGCTCTTCACGCTCCTGCTGGCGCTGCTGATGGCAGTCCCCGCACTGGCGGCTGATTTTACCTACGATGATTTTTCCGCGACGCTGACCGTCCCCGACAGCTACACGATGCTCACAGCATCGAACCTTGCTGACCACGAGGATCTGCTGGCGAAGCAGGGACTGACCGTCGAGGCGGCGCAGGCGGATTGGGCTGCGCGCGGCGTGCGCTTTCAGGCGTGGAACGCAGCGGGCGATATGTGCATCGAGCTGTCCGCCGTGCAGGATGATTTCGCCATGCAGTACTGGGATGTGAACGAAGTCACCAGCGACGAGCGCGCCACCTACCGTCTGGGGCATACGTCGGACAAAAACGGCTATTACCGCAATCTGGGCTACGATTACTCTTCCGCGCAGTGGAAGAACGGCAAGAACTACGCCCGCTTCCTCGTGCTGGAGTACACGCGCAGCCATAACGGCGTGTCCTACGCGGGTTATGGGCGCAAGTCCATCCGCAACGGCTACTCCATCTATCTGGAGTGCCAAGTCTACGGTCGCAGCCCGAAGAAGGCGGACAACAACGCCCTGCAGGCCATTCTGGACACGCTGAAGTTCAACGAAATCTTCCCGCGTCCGTCCAGTGCCGTGCAGCGCGTCACGTTTGACGAAGTACCGCCGACGGAAACGAACTCCGGCAAATTCACCGTCTCCGGCACGGGCACGAGCGGGCAGTATGTCATACTCTGCCTGATGCGCCTGTCCGGCGGCGAGCCTATCAATTATGAAACGCAGATTCCCAAGAACGGCAAGTTTTCCTTCACCATTCAGCTGCCGCAGGAAGGTGTCTGGCTGATGACCTACACCATCACCGACGCGGGCAAAGAGGTGCTGCAGGAGGACAAGTTCAGCCTGACGACCTACAAAAAGACGCTGCTGATTGTCAACCTTGATGCTGACCTGCCCGAAGCCATCGTCGGCGACACCCTCACCATTTCCGGTACGACGATGCGGCAAACGCAGGTGCAGTGCATCATCGACGGCCGCTATCAAAAGACCATCACGACGAACAACTCCGGCAAGTTTTCCTTCAAGATTGACACCAGCGCAGAGGGAACGTATGACATTGTGCTGACATTCCAGAAGAAGGGATACACAACGCGCCGCATCACCAGCACGGCGACCCGCGCCCTGACCGAAGCCGACAAGCAGGAGGACATTCGCGCACAGGCGGACAAGCCCGCATACTCCACCCTGACCCGACTGCTGGACGGCTACGAAGGCCGCTACATGGTCTACACGCTTTTCATCGACCGCGTTGAGCAGGTCGGCGACGAGTGGTACACCTTCGCTGCCATGCGCAAGACCAACTCCGGCGGTCTGCGCGACGAAGTGGTTGTCCGCACAACGACTCAGCCGACATGGCAGCCCGCCGACCAAGTGCGCATGTACCTGCAATGTACCGGCGGCTATGAGATTCAGGGCGATGCCACGACAAAGCTGCCTTGCTTTGATTATCTCTTTACGGACTAATTCCTCTATCCCTTCCCGCGCAATGGGAAGGGATATTTTTTTGCGGCACCAATCCCCCGATTGACAGCCCTGCTTCCCCATGCTATAATGACGCAAAATTGCCCTTCGGAGGATAAAATCAATGACAGAGCAAGTGAACCTCGGCGGCGCGTGGCGGATGCGCGAGGCTGACAGCCAAACGTGGCATTCAGCACATGTGCCGGGCAGCGTGTATGCGGATTTGATGGCGGATGGCACGATGCCTGACCCGTTCTGGCGCGAAAATGAGCTGGATGCCTTCGAGCGCATGAAGAAAGATTATGTGTATCAGCGCGCGTTCACCGTGACTGAAGCACAGCTGGCACATGCGCATGTGGAGCTGGTCTGCGAGGGGCTGGATACGCTGGCGCATGTGTCGCTCAACGGGCGCGAAATCGCCTTCGCGGACAACATGCACATCACCTGGGTGTGGGACGTGAAGGAGCAGCTGCACGCGGGCGAAAACACGCTGGAAATCCGATTTGATTCGCCGATTCTGTACTGCGCGAAGAAGGCAGAGGAAGCGCCCGGCTGGGAATCCTCCGACGCGACACCCGGCTTCCGTCACCTGCGCAAGGCGCACTGCATGTTCGGCTGGGACTGGGGGCCCCGTCTGCCGGATGCGGGCATCTGGCGGCCGATTTTCCTGCGGACGTGGGATGCCGCGCGGCTGGAAAACGCGCTGATGCTGCAAGCGCACCATGACGGCGTGGTGGATGTGACCATCCGCCCGGAAATTGCGGGTGAAAGCGCGTGGGCGGCGGAAATCACCGCGCCGGATGGCGAAGTGATAATCATCCCCGAAACGACGGCGGCAGAGCAGGTCATCACGATTGAGCATCCGCAGCTGTGGTGGCCGAACGGGCTGGGCAAACAGCCGCTGTACCGCGTGACGGTTCGTCTGGCGACGGGCGATACGCGTACATGGCGTATTGGTCTGCGCACGATGACCATCAGCCGTGAAAAGGACGAATGGGGCGAGGAGTTCTGCCACGTCGTCAACGGCATGAAGGTGTTTGCCATGGGCGCAGACTACATTCCGGAGGACAACATTCTTGCGCGCGTGACGCCGGAGAGGACGCGCCGGCTCTTGGAGGACTGCAAGGCGGCGAATTTCAACGCCATCCGCGTCTGGGGCGGCGGGTATTACCCGGATGATGCGTTCTATGACATCTGTGACAAGCTTGGCTTGCTGGTCTGGCAGGATTTGATGTACGCCTGTGCTTTCTATGACCTCACGCCTGATTTTGAGCGTTCCATTCGTGTGGAGACGCATCAAAATGTCGCGCGCCTGCGTCATCATGCGTCGCTGGCGCTGATTTGCGGCAACAACGAAATGGAGATGTTCATGGCGGGCGCGAACAGCGCGCTCATCAACCATCGGACGTGGGAGTTCGTGCCGACGTATCCGCACCACATCACCGACTATGTGAAGATGTTCGAGTACATTCTGCCCGCAATTGTGAAGGAAACCGCGCCGCAGACGTACTGGTGGCCCGCGTCGCCGTCCTCCGGCGGCAATTTCGACGCCCCGAACGACGAAAACCGCGGCGACAACCACTATTGGGACGTCTGGCACGGCGAAAAGCCCTTCACGGAGTACCGCAAGTTCTTCTTCCGCTATGCGTCGGAATTCGGCTTTCAGTCCTTCCCGTGCCTGAAATCGGTCGAGCAGTTCACCCTGCCGGACGACCGCAACATCTTCAGCCGCGTGATGGAGCGCCACCAGCGCAATCAGGCGGCGAACGGCAAGATTCTCTCCTACCTCTCGCAGACGTTCCGCTATCCAAACAGCTTCGATGACCTGCTGTATGCCTCCCAGCTGATGCAGGCGGAGGCAATTCGCTACGGCGTGGAGCACTGGCGGCGCAACCGCGGGCGCTGCATGGGCGCGATTATCTGGCAGCTGAACGACATCTGGCCGGTCGCGTCGTGGGCGAGCATCGACTACTACGGCCGCTGGAAGGCGCTGCACTACGCGGCGAAGCGCTTCTTTGCCCCGGTGATGATTTCCGCCGAGGAGGAGGGCGAGCTGAGCCAAAATCCGAAAATCAACGAATATCACCCTGCACCGCTGGAAAAGAGCTTCCGCCTGAACGTCTGCAACGAGACGCTGCGAGACGTGACGGGTGAAGTCGTCTGGGCGCTGCGCACGCCGGACGGCGAAATCGTGCGGCAGAATCAGCAAACGCTGACCATCCCCGCAATGAGCGCGAAGTGGCTGGACAAGGTGGACTGCGCGGATGCGTCGCTGACAGAGCATTATGTCAGCTTTGCGTTCGTGGTGGATGATGTCGCAGTGTCCGATGGGACGTGCATCTTCTGCGCGCCGAAGCACTTTGAATTTGTTGACCCGCGCCTGACGGTGGAGAAGCGCGGCGACACGCTGGTCGTCACGTCGCACGCCTACGCCAAGCAGGTCTGGCTGGAATCCGAGGACGCGGGCTTGCTGCTGGACGACAACGCGTTCGACATGAACCCCGGCACGAAGGTCGTGCGCGTGGTAAAAGGGACGGCGGAGAAGGTCAGGGTTAGAAGCGTGTGGGATTTGGGGCGGTAAGCGGGTGCAGTACACCGTCTGCCGTTTCGTGACGAAACCCTGAAAATCCGGGGAAAGGGCTTGCTCTTTCCCTTTTTTCATGGCATAATGGAAAATGGCTGTTTGTCTGCGCGCCCAGTGCGGAAAGCAGTATAGAATAGTATTACCGTGTATTGCAGATTGTAAAATCTTCACATCTGCCGCGCCATGGCTTGACATCAATTCCCACCCATGTTAGACTGGAATCAGTTCATTGCAGGCGCAGCGCATTCGCGGGCATCCCCCGCTTGAAAAGGATGGACAACATGGACATTAACTGGTATCCCGGACATATGGCGAAAGCAAAACGGCTGCTGGCGGATCAGCTCAGCCGCGTGGATGTGGTGGTGGAGCTGTGCGACGCGCGGCTGCCGTATTCCAGCCGCAATCCCGATTTGGACAAGCTGCTGGCGGGCAAAAAGCGCGTGCTGCTGCTCAACAAGGCGGATTTGGCTGATCCCGCTGCCACCAGCGCGTGGCTGAACTACTTCCGCGCGCAGGGCATCGACGCCGCGCCGTACAGTGCCTCCACCGGCAAAGCGAAGGACGCGCTGGCGGTCATTGACCGCGCGGCAAAGGAAGCCGTCGAACGTGCGGCGCAGAAGGGCATCCGCAAGACCGTGAAAGCAATGGTCGTCGGCGTGCCGAACGTGGGCAAAAGCACGTTCACGAACAAGCTGCACGGCGGCAATATCGCCAAAACCGGCGACCGCCCCGGCGTCACCCGCGCGAATCAGTGGGTGCGCATCACGCCCTACCTCGATTTGCTGGATACGCCCGGTCTGCTCTGGCCTCGGCTGGATGACCAGCTTGCCGCGCGCCGCCTGTGCTATATCGGCACAGTCAAGGATGACGTGGTGGATTTGGCGATGCTGACGATTCACCTGCTGCAGGACATGCTGAAGGTGCAGCCGCAGGCGGTGATGACGCGTTTCCGCTTCGACAACCCGGAATTGCGCGGCGAAGAACTGCTGGAAGCGGTCTGCAAGGGGCGCGGCTTCCTGATGAAAGGCGGCGTATGCGATTACGACCGCTGCTGCGCGGTGGTGCTGGATGAATTCCGCGCGGGCAAGCTGGGTAGAATGACGCTGGAAATGCCCGTCAAGAAGGCTCGGCTGACCATTCCCGGCGCGAAGAAGGATGACGAGAGCAAGCCACAGGAGGAAACCACCGATGGCGAAAATTGACCGCGCGGCGAAAGTGCAGCTGCTGGCGGATTTCGACGCGCAGTACGCCGCCTTCGTTACGGCAGGCATGGACGAGGCCGGACGCGGCCCGCTGGTGGGCAATGTCGTTGCGGCGTGCGTCGTGATGCCCAAGGAGCCGCTGATTCTCTGGGTGGATGATAGCAAGAAGCTCTCCGAGAAGCGCCGCGAAAGCGTCTATGCCGAAATCATGGAGCGGGCGCTGTATGTCGGCATCGGTCAGGCGACGCCGGAGGAAATCGACCGCATGAACATCCTCGAAGCGACAAAGAAGGCGATGCGCGAAGCCGCCAGCCAAGTGCCCGCCGAGGTGTTCCTCATCGACGCGGTGAAGAATCTGGGGCTGAACGGGCGCGAAATTCCGATGGTAAAGGGCGACGCAACGTCCTACGCCATTGCTGCGAGCAGCATCGTCGCAAAGGTGACGCGTGACCGGCAAATGCTGGAGCTGGACAAGCAATATCCGCAATACGGCTTTGCGCGCAACAAGGGCTACGGCACGCCGGAGCATATCGCCGCCTTGCAGAAATATGGCGCGACGCCGCTGCACCGCCGAACATTCATCGGCCATTTTGTGCCGGTGGAGGAGAAATGAAGCGCTACGATGCCGGAATTCAGGGCGAACAGGAAGCGGAAAACGCGCTGACCCGGCAGGGCATGACGCTGCGGACGCGGCGGTATCGCGCGGAGGACGGCGAAATCGACCTCGTGATGCAGGACGGCGAAACGATTGTATTTGTCGAGGTGAAAGCGCGCCCGCAGAGCCGCGCCGGGCAGGGGATGCTGGCGGTCACACCCGCGAAGCAGCGGCGAATCTGCCACGCGGCGATGCACTACCTGCTGGAAAACGACTGCATGGATGTTCCCGTGCGCTTCGACGTGGTGGAAATCACCCGCGACGGGCTGATTCATGTAAAAAATGCGTTTATGGCAAGCATGTAATACGATTTCCAGATAAGAATGCGCCAAGATGCGCCGCGAATTTTTCATTCTGGCTAACGTGAATGAAACGCAGCGTAGCAGCGCTACGCTAAGTGGAATGAGCGGACGCCAGAAGGGAAAAGGCGCAAGCAGATGGCGCAGGTGAATCTGGAATAGTATAAATCAATCAGTGGAAACAAAAAGCCAATTCCGAACGTCCAATATCGGGGGTGACACGATGAAGAGAAACAGACTGGCTCGGCGGCCGCTGCTGCTTCTGCTGTCTCTGCTGATGCTGCTGGGGATATTCAGCACCGCCTCGGCGGAGGAAAGCACGAATCTGCTGCAAAATCCGGGCTTTGAGGAAATCGGCGCGGACGGGCTGCCCGTCGGCTGGAAAACGGATGCGTACCTGAACTTGGAGGGCATGACCTTCTATACCGTATCCGACAACGCCATGTCGGGCGCGCACAGCGTTCAGATTGAGAATCTGGACCACAACGACGCGCGCTTCTGCCAGACAGTCGCGGTAGAGCCGAGCAGCTTCTACCGCCTGTCCGGCTATGTCAAAGCATGGGATACGCTCGATGAGGGTTTGGGCGGCAACCTGTCCATCAAAGATGTGTATGTTTTCTCAGACAGCGTATACGATTCGCCGGACGAGTGGCAGTACGTTGAACTCTACGGCGTGACGGACACGGATCAGCACGAAGTGACCGTGTATGCACGTCTGGGCGGGTACAGCGGCGAGAGCTTCGGCACGGCCATGTTCGATGATTTGTCGCTGGTGAAGGTCGATGCGCCGCCGGAGGGCATTGTGGCGAGCCGCTGGTATCAGCCGACAGCCGCGGTGCAGGACGACCCGTCCGACGACTTGGCGGATACTGCTGCTGCCTCCCCCGCGTGGCCGTGGATGACGGCGGTCGGCATTGCGTATGTGGTGCTTGGCGTGTACCTGCTGCGCTTTTTGCAAAAGAAGAACGCCGTTCCGCTGGATGCAAAGAAGCGCAAAGCCATGCCGCTCTTTGCCATCATCGGGCTTGTTGTCGCGGCAGCGGCGCGGCTGATTGTCGCAAACAGCGTCAGCGGCTATCAGGTGGATGTAAACTGCTTCCTCGCGTGGGGCAACACGCTGCTCAGCGTCGGCCCGGCGAATTTCTACCAAACGACAAACTTCTGCGATTATCCGCCCGCGTATGTCTACATCATGGGCTTGAACGCGGCGCTGATGCGGGTTCTGCCCCTGTCCGCGGCTGCGGTGCACAAGCTCATCCCGATGGCGTGCGATTTGGTGGCGGCGGTGCTTACCTACCGCATTGCGCGCAAGAAGAACGCCAGTGCCAATCAGGCGGGCATTTTGATGCTGCTGATGGCGTTCAACCCCGCCATTTTCCTCAACAGCGCGGGCTGGTGCCAGATTGACAGCGTGCTGAGCCTGCTGCTGATGCTGGTGGCGTATTTCGCCGTCTGCGGCAACTGGATGGCGGTCATGCCGATTTACATGCTCGCCGTGCTGGTGAAGCCGCAGGCGCTGATGCTGGGCTTCCTCGGTCTGGCGGCGATTGTGATGGCGCTCATCCGCGACCGCAAGTGCTGGAAACCGATGCTCATCGGCGTTGGATTGGCGCTTGTGACGGCGGTGATTGTCGTTCTGCCGTTCAGCGTGAATCAAGGCGGCATCTCGTGGCTGATTGACAAGTACGCGCAGACGCTTTCGTCCTACCCGTACGCGACAGTCAACACCGCAAACTTCTACTATCTCTTCGGCTGCAACTGGACGTCCATCGTCATGGAAGCGCCCCGCGCGATTCCGCTGCTGATGATGGTGCTGTCGCTCGTCTGGACGGGCTGGCTGATTTACCGCGCGCAAAAAAGCGGCTGGCAGCCCGACGTGCTGACGGGGCTGATGACGATTCTGCTGATTATCGGTGGCTTCGGGCTGGGCGGCTTCTTCGCGACGCAGAGCAGCTGGACGCGCACGATGATTTTCCATCTGGGCGGCAGCATGGTACTTTCCCGCACAGCGCTGCTGGTCGTGGGGCTGCTGGGACTGGCGGGCGCAATTGCGCTTGGCGTGATGCTCTTTAAGCGCAAGAGGGCGGACTGGAATTCGGCGGAAATCGCCGCTGGGCTGACCTTCGCGCTGATTTTCCTCGGCTTGGCGACCTTCAATGCCAGCTTCACGATGGTGGGGCTTGTCGCCATGGCGCTGCCGTTTGTGATGGTGCTGCCCATGTTCATCCGCAGCGGTAAACTGGAGAACCTCGCCCTGTGCGGCAGCGTGCTGTTTGTGCTGCTGTATGTGTTCGGCATCAAGATGCACGAGCGGTATCTGTTCCCGGCGCTGTTCCTGCTGGGGATGGCGTACGCTGGCAGGCGCGACCGTCGGACGCTGGTGCTCCTGCTGGGCCTCAGCGCGACGGCATTCATCAACGAAGGCATTGTGCTGGATAACAGCCTGCGCCTCGGTTCGTCGCTGGGGCACTTGAACAATGATACGGTCGTGCTGGCGATGCTGCTGTCCGCAGCGAACGTGGCGCTGGCGTTCCTCGGCGTGTGGACGTGCCGCGACGTGTGCCTGCCGGTATCCGCCGCGGACGAAACGCTGGAGCACCCGGCGTATCTGCCCGTGAAGCAGCTGGAGAAAAAGCCGGGCGACCCGCGCACCTTTAAGCAGGACGTTTCCCTGCACTGGCGCAAGCGCGACTGGCTGCTGATGCTGGGCGTGACGCTGGTGTACACTGTCGTCGCGCTGACGAACCTCGGCTCCATGAAAGCGCCACAGAACCCTTGGGTCTCCTCGACGCGGAATGAGCAGGTCATCATCGACCTCGGCGAACATCACGACGATGTGACGATGCTCTACTTCTGTCAGGTGAGCTACTCCAATTTCTCCGTCGCCGTATCCGAGGACGGAGAAAACTGGTCGGACGATTACATTGCGGATATGGCGGAAGGCGAGTGTTTCCAGTGGAAGTACCTCACCCCCAGCTATATGGGCAAAGATAAATACGGCAACGACAAGCGCTTCTTCTACTCGCAGCCCATCAAATTCTCTGCGCGGTATGTCCGCATCACGTCGCAGCAAATCGGGCTGAAGATGAATGAAGTCATCTTCCATGACGCAAACGGCGACCGCATTCCGGCGACGGTCATTGCGCAGCTGAACGTGATGGAAGAATCCACCCTGTACAGCGACGCAAACAATATTTTCGACGAGCAGGATACGCTGGAAGGTCTGCCGAGCTGGTGGAACAGCACCTATTTCGACGAGATTTACCACGCCCGCACGGCGTATGAGCACCTGCACGGCACTGCGCCGTATGAAACGAGCCATCCGCCGCTTGGCAAGGTCATCATGAGCCTTGGCATTGCGATTTTCGGCATGGTTCCGTTCGGCTGGCGCGTGATGGGCGCACTGGCGGGCATCCTGATGCTGCCGGCGATGTACCTGCTGGGCAAGCAGTTGACGAAGAAATCCAGCTTTGCATTCGCCGCCGCGCTGATGCTCGCGCTGGATTGCCAGCACTTCACGCAGACGCGCATTGCCACCATCGACTCCTACCCGGTGCTGTTCATCCTCTTCAGCTGGCTGTTCATGCTCCGCTTCATGCAGCGCGACATTGTGCGCCTGCCGGTGAAGAAGCTCCTGCCGGATTTGGCGCTGTCCGGGCTGTTCATGGGGCTTGGCATTGCCAGCAAGTGGATTGGCGTGTACTCCGGCGCGGGGCTGGCAGTGGCGTTCTTCTGGACGATTTTCCGCCACATGCGCATGGCGGCAACCTCCGCGCATCTGCTCAAGACGGACAAGAGCCTGTCGGACGAGGACAGGAAAATCCTCACCCTGCGCGACCAGACAACCATGAAGCGCGTGCTGGTGATTTGCCTGTGGTGTCTGCTGTTCTTCGTTGCCATCCCGCTGGCGATTTACCTGCTGGCGTACATTCCGTACTTCGCCTATGCGCACTTTGACAACCTGAAGGATTACCTGACGGCGGTCTGGAATGCGCAGCTGAGCATGTTCAGCTACCATTCCAAGCCCGGTTTGGGCATGGATCACCCGTTCTACTCGCCGTGGTACGAGTGGATTTTCAACCAGCGCCCGATGTACTATGCTTCGCCGACGTATGTGAATACCCCCGGCTGGAGCTATGCAATCTGGTGCTTCGGCAACCCGGCGATTTGGTCGGCAGCACTTGTCGGCTTTGCGTATACGGTGTTCATGTGGGCAAAGCGCCACCGCTACACCCTGCGCAAGGATGGCGAAACGCTGCACTGGACAGCCGCCGACTGGGATGTGACGATGCCGTTCCTGCTTTTGAGCGCGCTTTCGCAGTTCCTGCCGTGGGTGCTTGTGCCGCGCGGAACGTACATTTACCACTACTTCGCCACAACGCCGTTCCTGATGCTGTCCATCACAGTGCTGTTCCGGGATATCACGCGCCGCTTCCCGAAAACGGGCAAGTGGCTGCTGGGGATTTTCCTTGGCGTGTGCTTGGTGATGTTCGTGGCATACTTCCCGTATGCCAGCGGCACATTGACCCCGACGTGGTGGCTGGATTTCATGGAACAGTTCTTGCGGATTTACTACTAATACTATTTCCAAATGAGAATGCACCAAGATGCGCCGCGAATTTTTCGCTCTGGCTAACGGGAGTGGAATGCAGCGTAG